>OBMZ01000015.1_pt1 | contig 287464 bp, 236 predicted proteins | sample 1641141 | NCBI WGS metagenome assembly OBMZ01 (sample SAMEA104232307, study PRJEB22302) | sediment metagenome | biome: forest; feature: aquifer; material: sediment | place: USA | collected 2011-08-07 | depth 0.01 m | reverse complement strand
CTGCGCCGGTGTCTGGCTCATAGGGGTCTCGCGAAATCTCGGTTCAGCGACCAGCGCGTCGCTTGCCGCACGAAAACTTGGCCACAGTGCGGTCGAACTCGTGGTGAGGGAGGAACTGCGCCAGGTAATGCGACCGGATGAGCCTGTACACGGCCAGTTCCTTCTCGCTCATGGCGGAGAGCTTCGCCGGTTCGAGCGTCGGGATGATGCCGTGGTGCGCCGTGACCTTGCCATCGTTCCAGGCGCGCGAGCGCTGCGAGCGGTCGAGCTGGCCCATGATCGAGCGCAGCGAGGGATCGGTCTTGAGCAGGCTGTCGAGAACGGTGGGCACTTCGGCAAACATGCTCTCGGGCAGGTAGCCGGAGTCCGAGCGGGGGTACGTCGTGGCCTTGTGCGTCTCGTACAGGGCTTGGGCAATCTCCAAGGTTTCCTGCACGTCCAGCCCAAGCTGCTTGGAACACACTTCCTGCAAGGTGCCCAGGTCGAACGGCAGCGGCGGGCCTTCGCGGACACGCTCAGTCTCCACCGACACGACGTGGGCACTGCCCGCAGCGCGGATCTGCTGCATGGTCTGCTGTGCGACCGGCTGCCGCAGGCAGCGGCCTGCGTCGTCGGTGCACGCATCGGGTGGAACCCATTGCGCGGCGAAAGTCGAACCGCCTGCGAACAGGGACACGGCGATGGCCCAGTATGGTACGGACACGAAGCGCGCGATCTCGCGGTCGCGGTCCACAACGAGCTTGAGCGTCGGGGTCTGTACGCGGCCGACCGACAGCACGCCGTCGTAACCCGCCTGTCGCCCCAGCACCGTGAACAGCCGGCTCAGGTTCATGCCCACGAGCCAATCCGCACGGGAGCGCGCCAGCGCCGAGTGGTACATCGAAAGCGTCTCGGCCGAAGGCCGCAGCTTGCCCAGTGCCGCCCGAATGGACGCATCGTTGAGCGCCGACAGCCACAGGCGTTCGATGGGGCCGCGGTAGCCGCAAAGCTCCACGATCTCGCGGGCGATCAATTCGCCCTCGCGGTCGGCATCGGTGGCGATAACCAGGTGAGTCGCCTTCGCCAAGAGCGCCTTGACGACCTTGAATTGCGTGGCGGTCTTCGGTTTGACCTCGACCCGCCAGTGCTGGGGAATGATGGGCAACTGCTCAACGGACCATCGTTTGAGCTGCTCGTCGTAGGCCTCGGGCGGCGCCGCCTCCACGAGATGGCCGATGCACCAGGTGACCGTGACGCCGGAACCGTTGAGGCAGCCTTCACCGCGCTGCGTGGCGCCGAGAATCCGGCCAATGTCTTTGCCCTGGGAGGGCTTCTCGCACAAGAACAGCCGCATATCCGTCCATCCCGATTCCTGTTGTTCATGGAGTTGCTGGGATCGAGGATGCCGAGCGCAGCCCCTGGCAGCAGCAAACAAGCCGCATGCGGCAGCGACCGCTTTCACGCCGATGAAATGGCGAGTGCGGGGAAGGTGCGTGGCCGGAAGTGTGCGGGCCGAGAGCCGCGATTTCCGGGAGCGCGCGTGGAACTCGGTGGACGTTGGTGGAGCTATCCCCTGGGGATAATTCGCAGCGCATGGAGGGCGGCGAAGCACTGCGGCAGCCGCCCTCCATGCCCGATCACTTCCTGCGCTTGGTCTCTTTCGGCGCCGTCGATTCCTGGGTGGCCTGGGGCTTCGGCTCTGCCTCCTGTGGCTTCGGGCTGAGGGCCACAGACTCGATGCGGTACGGCAGGATGCCGACACTGCGCGCGTTGACCTGCCAAGTCTCACGCGGCTGATCTTCGTTGTCCGTCCAGGGGTCGCGCTCCATGCGGCCGACGACCAGCACCCGCATGCCCTTCTGGTAGAGCTGCTGCCAGCGGTCGGCGTCGTGGTGCCAGAGTTCCACCGGCGCCCAGAAGCCGCCGCGGTCCTCGAACTCGCCGCCCTTGGTGGGGACGGGGTTGTCGAAGTACACGTTCAGCCGGAGCAACCGGCGAGGATCGTCGTTGCCATTGGGGAATTCGCGGTACTCGGGAGGCGATCCGATGTTGCCCTCGCCGATGAATTGTGTGCTCATGTTGGAATCTCCGTGGTGGTTGAAATACCCGTGCCTCGTTGGGCTCGGGCGCGTGCTCGGATGGCAGGCGCAATCACCGATCGCGCACTGCGGCAGGAACGGACGCGAGCCGGCGCAGGTAGGTGTTGTCCGCCTGCGCGGCCTTGCTGGCGCATTCCTGTGCTTGCCTGCCCAGGGTGTGCAGCAGGCTGATCTGCATGTTCAGCATGACGCGCTGCAGTTCGATCTCGTGCAGGTCGTGCAGCAGGTTGACCGGCGTGCTGGGGCTCGCCATCAGCTCCTGCCACAACGCCACGCCCATGGCCGATCGATCGTGCTTGCGCCAGCGAAGAAAGGTCGTGCCTGCGCCAGTGGTCTGCTGGGCCAGCTCGACGGGAAGCAGGTGGAAGGGATGCCCGCACGCCTGTGGCAGCACCTGTCGCTGCGCCAGGGCAATCAACTCGTCGCGCATGGCGAAGCACTGGCTGGCCCAGGCCTCGAAGTCCCCTTTACCTTTAAAAGGCTTTAAAAGGCCTTTTAGAGAGGCCGCGTGTTCCAGCCGCATGAAGGCTGGCTGTTCCAGACGACGGAAGTAGCGCGGTTCGCGGTTCGGGTCGCTCATGCCGGTTCGTCCTCGCCGGCGGCTGTGGACTTGGCCTCGGCCGAATCGGCGGCAGCGCCTTCGTCGGTGGGAGATGCGGCTGCGGCAGCGCTATCACCACGCTGTTGCAGACCACGGCGCACGACGGGCGGCGCAAACTTCGAGCGGCGCATGCCTTCGAGCACGTCCTGCGGCAGTTCGCCGAACTTCTCCAATGCTGCCCGAGCTGCGGCGTTCTTGGCCGCGAAGTCGTCGCGGGTGCAGCCCGAGTAGCGGTATTGCTGGGCCAGGCTGAACAGGCTGCGCAGCGCGTGGGCACCTTCGTTGAGCCAGCGCTCCAACGTCGAGCGATCGATCAGCGCGGTGTGGTGGGCGAGGATCAGCTTGCGGGCGATGTCGTCGTAGTCGGCCAGCAGATAGACGGCGGCAAAGCCGAGCTGCGCGTTCACGAACAAGGGGAGCTTCACCGGCTGCACGTTGAGGTTCTCACCCAGGCTCAACGCCGCAGGCACGCCGGCCAGTGCCTGGTCAACCTGCTCGCGCAGCGATTGCAACGTGGTCCTGGTCTGGTCGAGCTTTTCCTCGATGCGCAACATCCACCAGTCGCTGTACGGGTCGTCCTGCTCCGAGCCGCGCTTCATCTTGTTCATCACGGCGATGTAGCCGTTCAGGCCGACGATGCCGGGTCGCCCCTCGGCGGCGGCGCGGCCATGCCAGATGCGCGAGGCGTGGTGGGTGTGCAGCGTCAGCGACATCGCGCTGCGCAGGGAGCCGAGGTTGAGTTGCAATGGTTCGTTGCTGGTTGCCATGGTGATCGCTCGCTGGTGGACAGGGAGCCGCCAGCATCCGCATGCAGCGGAAGGCAGTCAGTCAACAAACCGAAATGAGCCGACCCCCGGTTCTGTGCGCGCTGGCGGCGCAGCGCGCAACGGTCCCCTGGGGACCGCTCCGCAGATGGGCACTCACATCGGCGTTCCCGTCCTCGGTTGTTGACGGTATGCGTGCTGCACCGCACGTCGCGCTGCCGTTCGACACGATCCTTCGCCGCGCAGCCGTCCCCAGGGGACCGTTCCGTTGAGCGCCATGGAGGTCTGCTTCATGGTCTTGCATGCGCTCTACTCAGGTTTTGCGCAGCATGTCGCGCCGTCGCCCGGCGCTTCACCGCACAGCCGTCCCCAGGGGACCGTTTCTGCCGACCGCCATGGAGATCTACTTCACGGCTTTGACAAGCCCTGTGCTCAGGATTTGCGCAGCAGATCGCGCAGGCGCTCGATGTGCTGCCGGGCCACCTCGGGCGGCACGACGTTGCGCGGCGGCTCGGTTGGTGGCGCTCGCGCCGCCGATGGTGTTGGCGGTGCCGGGCCGGTCTGCTTGGCCCAGGCATTGAACTCGCCGCGCATGGCGCGCTGGATGATGCCGAACAGATAACCGGCGGGGTTGCGGATGCCATGCTTGCCGCACCGTGCGGCCCATTCGTCCAGCACGGCCTGCCGCAGGGCAGCGTCCACCTGCTGCAACGCCATCTTGGCTCCGGCCTGCTGTTCCGCCTTCAGTTCCGCGAAGCGCTTGGGCCATTGCAGGTCGCCCAGCGCACGCGCCTGCGCGGTAGTACGTACTTCATCAATACGACTACTACGTACTGTACGGTCCTGCTTCGAATTCCGAAGAGCGCCGTCTGGCGCGGGTTTCGGCCCTGCTTCGGATTCCGAAGATGGGCGATCGCCATTCCGAAGAAGGCTCGCGGGCCCTTCTTCGGAATCGTGGACCGCATCCTCCTGTGGATAACTTTCGGAGGCGGTGATGCCCTGGTCGGCCAGGCGCTCGGCGAGCACTTGCAGCCGCGACGGCAAGGTGCGTCCGGACAGCATCGGGTCGTCCGCGATCTCCTGGAGGGTGTTGAGTCCCACCACCTGGACGGCCTTGGCCGAATGCCCCAGCGACTGGCTGACCAGGGCCAGGTAGTCGGCGTCGAGTTGCATCGCCTCGAACGGCGTCAGCGGTTCGTCGTGCAGGACGTAGAGGTTGCCGAGGATGCGACCGGTCTTGGGGTCGCGCCGTCGTCGCACGAGGCTCAGCCAGCGCGTCAGGCGCAGCAGCGTCAGCGCCCGCGCCACGGTCTCATGGGAGGCCTGGCCTGCGCAGGGCATCGACGCCAGCCAGGGGCGCAACTGCTCATAGGTGGGAAATGCCGTGACGCCATCGTCGTTGAGCATCAATCGGAACACCTGCCAGGCGTTGCGCTCCAGCGGTGTCAGGCGGCGGTCGAGGAACAGCCGCCGCGGCACGCTCTCGTGCCGATTGCCACTGAACAGGAAGGCGTCGCCGGACGTAGGAGGCGTGGGCGTTGGAGCAGGCAGGGACGCGGGAGCGCCAGAGCTGGACTTGGGCGCGAGGTCCTTCAGCGCAGCGTCGAACAGGTCGGCGAGTGCGATGGGGCCAGGGCGCTGGGCTCGTGGGGCGGTGTCGTCCACGGCCATGGCCTAGCCCAATCCCTGATCGACCCAGTTCCTGATCGCGGCCCAGACCACCGAGAGCGGCAGCGACATGCCCTCGGCCAGGTCCATGGCCGCATCGAGAATCGAGGTCTCGTCCTCCAGATCGACGTTCCTGCTGCTGGTCACGGCTTTCCATTGCCGCCACAGTTCGGTGTCCTGGGTCTCGTCCAGGACGGGGTGGCGCCCCTTGCGCTTGGGCAGGCCGAGGATCTCCCGCCGCAGGGCGACTTCCTGATGGGTCAGGCCATAGAAGCGGCTGACCATCTCCGTGCTGGCCCCCAGCCGCAGCATGCGATCGACCGTGGCGATTTCCTTCTCCACGTCCTGTGCCTGGTTGAGCAGGCGCTGCAGCACTTCGCGGTTGACCGTGACCGAGCACCACGAGACGCTGGCGTTGGCCAGCACGCTGATCAGCGCGGGGTGCTTGAGCGCATCCAGCTCGGCCTCGCCGAAGCCCATGGCCTTGCAGCGGCGCAGTTGGCCGTTGCGAAGGTCATACAGCGCCTGGGCAATCACGGCCTGGTTGAGCGGATGCGATGTGGACATGCGGCCTCCCTCGCTCACGTCCCGGGCGCCGTGGTGCCGGCTTCCAGGTCCAGCAGACGCCGGGCGAGGCGCAGCAGCCGAAAGAGCTTGACCAACGCCGTGTCGCTCAAGCGCCTTGCGCCGCTGCCATGGCCTTGGCTCTGGCCGTGCAACAGGGTCGGCAGGTCGGCGGCGAGCTGCGCGCCGTCCAGGCCCGCTTCGGCGACGGGCTGACCCGTCAGGGAAGTGAGCAGCGTCAGCACCGCGCGGCCGAGCGGCGACGGGGCTTGGCCGCGGGCGCGGCACGCAAACCCGATGCCATCGGCGCGATCCTCGATGCACTCGTCCAGGCCTGCCTCCCCGGCGATCTCGCGCGCGAACTGCGCGATGTGGATGCGCAGCCGATCGGGCGTGTCCAGGCCGGCGTCGATGTACCAGACGTCGGAGATCGGATAGAGTCCGCCGGCTTGCACCGGGATGGACTGCAGCACGCTCGCCGAGAAGTCGGGCGGCAGCGCATCGCCCAACTGGTCGGCGACCATGCGCTGGATCGATTGGAGCCGTTCTGTCGTCGGTGCTGGCGAGACGATGTGCTCGCGAAGCAGATCGCCCGGTGCGGCCGGCTGGCTTCCCGTGGCCGCTTCGCCAACCGCCGTGTCGTCGTGGCGCAAGGTGGGCTCGGACGCCGGAGGGCTGGCGGGTGGAGGACCGGCCGCCGCTGCAGGCGTGGCGATGGACGATGCTGCGCCCGGCGGAGTCGGCGTGCCGGCGGTGGGCGAAGGCAACGCCGGCTGCGCCGCAGGTGGCGTCGGGTCACTGACCAGCGCCCGGTGGCGGCTTTCCGATTCGGTCAGGTCCAGCGCCAGCACGTCGTAGCCGATGCCCAGCAGCTCGGACATCTGGCCGATCAGCTCGTCTTGCACGCGCTGCGGCGCGAACTCGTCGCCCTGCGTGTCGAACTGCGCCAGCACCTCCTGAAAGAAACTGTCGAAGTCCAGCGGCAGCGAACGGTCCTTGGCGTAGTGCTCCCAGGTGCGTTTGCAGGCCGTGCGCATGACCGACAGCCGCTCGACCTGGTGGCGCCCCAGGCCGCCATAGAGCACAGTGGGAATGGCGGGCAGCAGGTAGCGCACCGCGTCGGCCATGCGGGTGATGTGCGACCGCTGGACGGGGAAGCCATCGGCCGCCAGGCGGCGGGCCAGTTCCGACTGGCTCAGGGCGGCGCCGCTCTCCTGCTCGTAGAACTCCCGTGCTTTCTCGACGCCGAGCGCGCGCTCGATGAACGTGAGGCCGCCGCGCAGTTCGTTCTCGGCAAGATGCCCGGTCAGCGCGACGATTTCACCGCGCTCCGGCCATGGTCGGAACAGGCACGATATGCGGAAGAAGCGTTCTTCCTTGGTCTCCGACCAGAGTTCGCGCAGGATCGCCAGTCGCGTGTTGCCGCCGTTGCGGATGATGTAGTGGTCCTCGCCGGGCCTGCGCGTGATGGCCGGCGCCGCGTCCAGGCCGCGCTCGCGGATGGATGCCTTGATTTCCTCGTAAGCCGGGTTGCGCTTCATGCGCGGGTCATGGTCGTAGGGCCGCAACTGGTCCAGCGTCACGACCATGGGCGTGTCCGCGATCGGGTCGCTCAAGGCCGTAGCCGCTGGGCCGCTGCGCTCGAAGCCGGCCGCGAGCAGCTTGCCTGCCATGTCCTGCGAGGTCATGTCAGCCATGGCCGCACCCCTCGCAGTCCCCACGACCGCCGGCCGGCGCCATGCGGGCCTCTCGCTCGGCGCGGCGGATCTGCGCACGGGCGTTCAATTCGGCCCGGTGGTCACTCGCTGTCGAACTCGTGTAGATCGCCGCGCAGCCGGCCTTGGTGAACTTGAGGTGCCCGCCCGGCGTGCGCTTGACGTGCCAGCCCTCACCGACCGCGAACTCGATCAGGGCGCGCAGCCGCTTGTGGCCGCGGGCCAGCTCATGTGCGTTCGCCATGGGGCCTCCCAGGATCAAGAGGTCGCTGCGGGCGGCCGGATACTTGAGCCAGTCGGTCCTGCCATTGCGGGAACAACTCGCTGGCGAGCGCGCGCATCGTGTCGAGCGCGGCAGGGGCGACTCTGCCGGGCGGCTGGCGGTGCTCGACCCGATGCACCGGCAGGCCGCGCGTTGCGGCACGTGGATACGCTTCTATGGCCGGCACGTCGGTGGCGAGCACGCGGATGCCGGCGCTGTCCTGGAACAGGTCGCGCAAGGCCTGCTGGATCAGCCGTGCGTTGGCGGACACCGGGTGGACGCGGTTGATGAGCAAGTGCAGCGGCGGCGGTTCGATGCCCAGGTGCCGGTACGGCGCAATGTCTTCGAGCAACTGCATGGTGCCGCGCCGCAGCTCGCGTGCCGCGAGGATCTCCGGCGTGACGGGCGACAGCGCGAGATCGGAGGCGAGCACCGCCATCTCCAGCAGCACGGAACGCGCGCCCTGGGTGTCGATCAGCACCAGGTCGTAGAGGGGAGCAAGTGCTGGCAGCAGATGCCGCAACCGCAGGCGGCCATCCGGCGCATGCAGCAACAACGTGTTCAGCTCGCCCCGGTGGTCGTCGGACAGCACCAGGTCCAGGCCCGCGATGATCGTGCGGGACACGAGCTGGCCAAGGTCGCGCTCGTTGAAGGCCAACAGCTCATAGATGCCGCCCGGCGCGCGCTGGGTCAGTTCGTAGTAGGAGGACAAGGTGGGCTGCACGTCGAGATCGAGCAGCAGCACGCGCAGGCCCGCGTCCGCGGCGAGCCCGCCCAGGTTGGCGGCCGTCGTGGTCTTGCCGACGCCGCCCTTCGTTGAAATGATGGACACGACCTGCATGGCGCTCTCCGGCTGGGAATGGGAAGTCCGCGGGAGAGCGGGTCAGGTCCGGTGGTTGAGGCGCTCGGCGATCCACTGGTCGATTTCGATCGAATCCCAGCCGACAGCGCGCACGCCCAGGCGCAGCGCCTGAGGGAACTGGCGCTTCTTCATCAGGTTGTAGATGTGGGCGCGTTTGAAGCCGGACTTCGCTTCGACTTCATCGAGCCGCAGGATGCGGCGCTCGTTCGGCGGGAGTACAGGGGTCTGCGACATGGCGGTCACTCCTGAACGCTCGGTGGCGTTTGTTGGCGTGACCTCTATTCAATAGACCTGGCTGCGGAAAGACATTGCAAATGCAATCTCCGCGATTGCACATACAAGCTGGATAACCTCATGCGCTTGCGCTACGAACGTACCTCTTAGCGTTGGCGAACTTTCCGTTTAAGGTGCGCTCAGTGATGCCCATGGTGCCGCCGTAGTGGGCGACCAATGCAGAGACAAGGGCCTCCTGCGTTTTGAAGCTGGAATAGGGCACGCCTGAAGGCGACTGGCTCAGCATCAGCGTCAACATCCCTCCAATGATGTTGAGATAGGTCGTTTCCGCCCGTTCGCTGATCTCGCATTGCTTGGATGCCAACAGCACCGAGGATTGCTTGAGTAGCGTGTCGTGCTGCTCCTGCAGTTCTCGCATCTCACGTCGGGCTTGTTCAAGCGCGGCCTGAAGGGCCAGCCGCTCCACGAGGATCGCCTGTCCTGTTTCCATGGTGATGAAAGGATGCGCCATGCGTTCGCCACGGCTGAACAGAAATCCTGGCCGGTGCTCGGGATAGTGGGTGCGCATCCAGCGTTTTAGATCGACATGGCGAACAGTCAGATCCAGAGAATTGAGCAGGTTCGGATCATTGAGCGTGATCCCGTTCTTGCCGTAGGGCAGCTCTCCGTTGAGGATGCCGTCATAGATACGTTCCGAGTGCAGCCGGCACTCATTCCATCGAGGGCAGTTCAGCGACCGAGGCAGGACACGCGGTGACGCGATCGTGGCCAGGATCATCGGGAGATACCGCAGCAACCCAGCCCATCGGATGGCCGCCTCGATGGGACGATAGAACACCTTTGATGTTGAAATGTCCTTGTGCATGTCTTCGTCTCCTTTCGGGTGCGCTACATCACCGGCTCCTTTCTTGCCCAAGGGCTGTTGTGTCGTTATGGCCTGCGACGGACGCTTGAGGCGATGCCCTAAGCGAAGGCGGAGGAGGCCATTGGCGTCCGCCGCAGGTGGCCTTGTCTTGCTTGATATGCAAGAATCGATCAGTTGCCGGCCCATCGAGCGATGAGGACGCAAGCTCGATATTGGCGCTCACGGTACCAGCGTCATAGGTGGCGCAAAGCCCATCAAGACCGATTTGGTATGGTCTGATATCCAGACGGTTCAAGACCAACGAGTTGAAGCGTTCGACGCCCCTACGTCCAGTTGGGGACTGGAAATCAGCGGTTAGTGATGCATCGCTCCACATGCTGATATATCGACAAAGTATCTGCCGCAGTACCAGTGACCCTGCCAGGTTGCCCCAGCACATAGGAGACGGAGATGGCTGAACATTCCCATGAACATCAACATCACACATCCGGTCAGATGGGTAAGCACGGCCGACCATACGCCAAGTTCTGGGTGAACATGGTGTTGGGCCTCGTCGTCATGTACTTCGTAATGTTCAGCATGATCGACGGCGCCAGGGACTTCAGAAACAATCTCAACATGCTCTACATGGCGGTCACTATGTGGGCGCCAATGGGCATCTTCATGCTAGCGACAATGCCCGGCATGTTTCCAAACCGGCGGCTCAATCTCGTGCTGTACGGCTTGTTTGCCGTTCTCACACTCGGTTCTTTTGCCGCTACCCGTGCTCAAACCGGAATCGGCGATCGACAGTTCATCGCGTCTATGGTCCCGCACCATTCGGGAGCGATCCTCATGTGCCGCGAGGCGCAGCTCTCAGATCCGGAACTCGTCAACCTATGCCAAGCGATTTCCGATGGCCAGCGCGCGGAGATCGAGCAGATGAACCGGATTGCTGCACGCCTTCGTTGAGGCTGGCTGCCACTACACTGGCGCCGCGTTGCGCTCCGGCGAAGTTAGCCGCAGCGATGTAAAGATGAGTACTTGCGGTGTTCCGATGCCGGCGGTTGTGTCCTACAGCCGTCCAGGTGCCAGGTAGTCCACGCGACACCACCCCGCGCTGCCTGCGGAGCGAGCGCAAGTCATGATCGTCGCAAGTTGGAGTTCGATAGCGAACCCGCTCAGCAGCTGGACGCATCAGGCGTAACGACGGGTGGATGGATCATCCTTGGACGCTGGTGGAAGTGGTTGGATGAACTTTGTTGCCGAGGGCGAAAAACAAGGCTATAATTGAGTTCTTCGCTGATCACCACAGTGGAGAAAGTGATTGGGAAACAGAGACTTAGCGCTCTAGTGCATGACTCGTCTCCCGCTCCAGGTTAATGGCATCCGGTGACATGACGAAGCATGTGCAAGTCATCGGAATGGCAGCAAAGCTGCCACAGCAGTAAAAGTTGTACGCGGGAGTAGCTCAGTTGGTAGAGCGCAACCTTGCCAAGGTTGAGGTCGCGAGTTCGAGACTCGTCTCCCGCTCCAATCCCAAAGGGAAGCAGCGCTTCCCTTTTTCTTTCTCGGGATTGCCTCCGGGTTGTGGCCATGTCGGTGACGACGGTCGCAACGAATGCGGATACAACCCAGCATCGTCACCTGGCGGGGTGGCAGAGTGGTTATGCAGCGGCCTGCAAAGCCGTGTACGCCGGTTCGATTCCGACCTCCGCCTCCAGTCTCAAGCAAAACGGCGCCCGATGTGGCGCCGTTTTGCTTTTCGGTCTTTCCCTAATTCAGTTTCTTTGGGATATCGCGGATTTTTTGCGACTTCTCTCACATTGGCTTGCGTGGTGCGCGTGTTACATTACGTCAGGCCGTACCGCATTCGGGACGACGCTTGGCGTGGCAATCCACCTCGCGTAGTTGTATTCCGATGCACTCTCCTTGCCGTGGAGCGTTGCGCCGCAATTGGCGCCCGCGCGTCGCGGTCTGCTCTTCCCGTACTATCCGTCTCTTCCTTGTGCCCTTCGCGGGGGCATGATCTCGTCGTGCGATGCCCGTAAGGGCGGCCACGAGGGGCGGGTGGTCCCCAGAACATCGAGACAACCATAAAGGAACCCCAGACGCATGCATCACGCCACCCCGCTCATCAGCACAATCGTCGGCGGTATCGTGCTGGCGTTCATTCTGGGTGCGATTGCCAACAAGTTCAGGCTACCACCGCTGATCGGCTATCTTTGCGCGGGCATCGTCGTGGGGCCGCATACGCCTGGCTACACGGCAGATCAGACGCTGGCGCCGGAGCTTGCGGAGCTAGGCGTGATCCTGCTGATGTTCGGCGTCGGGCTGCATTTCTCGGTCAAGGACCTGATGGCCGTGAAGCGAATCGCCATTCCGGGGGCGATCGTCCAGATCAGCATCGCCACGGCTCTCAGCATGTTGGTGGCCTGGGGGTTCGACTGGTCCTGGGGGCAAGGGCTCGTGTACGGGCTGGCACTCTCGGTGGCCAGTACCGTGGTGCTGCTGCGCGCGCTGCAAGAGCGCGATTTGATCGAGTCGCCACAAGGCCGCATTGCCGTGGGCTGGCTGATCGTCGAAGATCTCGCGATGGTGCTGACGCTGGTGTTGCTGCCGGCCATGGCGCGATTGCTTGGTGGCGGTGATGCCAATGCGACAGCGCCGACCACGATGGAGGTACTGATCGAGGTCCTCTCCACGCTTGGCAAGGTGGCCGCGTTCGTCGCGGTGATGCTGGTGATTGGCCGGCGCTTCATTCCGTGGATGCTTGAGCGCATTGTCTGGACCGGTAGTCGCGAGTTGTTCCGCCTTGGGGTGCTGGCCACCGCGCTGGGTGTGGCCTTCGGCGCCTATGCGTTGTTCGGCGTGTCGTTTGCCCTCGGCGCCTTCTTCGCCGGCATGGTGCTGGCCGAATCGGAATTCAGCCATCGCGCGGCAGAGGAATCACTGCCGCTGCGCGATGCCTTCTCGGTGCTGTTCTTCGTCTCGGTGGGCATGCTGTTCGACCCAATGGTGCTCGTCAACGACCCCTGGGGGGTGCTGGCGACGCTCCTGATTATCGTCGTCGGCAAGTCGCTCGCCGCGCTCGGCATCGTGCGGGCCTTTGGCCTGAATAACCGGACCGGTCTGACGATTGCCGTGAGCCTCGCACAGATCGGCGAGTTCTCCTTCATTCTGGCCAGCCTCGGTGTCTATCTGGACATCCTGCCAGAGCGGGGGCAGGCGCTGATCCTTGCGGGTGCATTGCTGTCGATCGTGCTCAATCCCGTGCTGTTTCACCTGCTCGACCGCTACACCGCGCGCGAAGACAAGCAGGGCGATCCGCAACCTGCCTGATCGGTTGCCGTGCTGTCAGGCGCCGAGACTTGGCGCCACGCCTCGCAGGTACTCGGTAAACGCAAGCAGCCCCTGGGTGGGAAACTTGTCCTGGTGGACGACCAGCTGGAGCGGGCGGATCACGCGGGGCAGGTCGCTTCGTAGTGCGACGAGCAGCCCACGCTCGATTTCGTCGCGTACGACGTGCAGCGACAGACAACTGACGCCGAATCCGCTCATGACGGCGCGCTTGATGGCTTCTGCATTGCCGAGTTCCAGTGCAAAGCGCAGCGCGCCCAGTTCGGGTACCAGGCGGGCCTCGATGATTTCACGCGTGCCGGAACCTGGTTCTCGCACGATCCAATCTGCGTCGCGCAGCATGTCGTGAAACTGCGGCGATTGCTTTCCCGCGACGGCCAACGGATGCGTAGGCCCAACGACCACCACCATCTCGTCATCGCACCAATGCACGCTGCGCAGATCGCGCTCCTGGCTCGTGCCTTCTATCAGGCCGATGTCGGCCTCGAACTTCATCAGTGACTGCAACACATCCTGCGTGTTGCCGATGCGGAGGTCGAGTGCGCATGGGCCAGTCTGGGCATTGCGGAAGCCCGCCAGCAAGGCGGGCAGGATATAGCTGCCGATGGTGTTGCTGGCGGCGATGCGCAGTTGGACACCACCTTCCGAGGCGAAGCGCTCCAGTTCCTGCGCCTGATCGAGTAGCGATAGTGCGCGGGGAAAGAACTGCCGTCCCGCTTCATTGATCGCAAGGCGTCTGGCCACCCGGTCGAATAGCGCCCCGTTCAGTGCCCGCTCGAGCTCGGCCAGCGATGCGCTGACGGCCGATTGCGACATCGCAAGGGCGTCGGCCGCGGCGATTGTGCTGCCGTGCTGGGCCACAGCCACGAACACCTGCAGTTGGCGCAAGGTAAGGCGTAGCGGGCGCTGATCCATGATTTATCGATATTTAGGGTTATGGCTACCAATATTACCCGTTTTACGGGTTAGATGTACGCCGATACCCTACATGGCATCCAACGAGAATCAGTTGCCGCCATGTCTTCCACGCCTGTTACCCCCGCGATTTCCCAGACTCCGCAGTCGGCGCTGGCGCTCTGGCGCATGAGGCTCATCACGCTCTTACCGCTTGGCGCCATCGCGTGGATCTCCATGGTCCTCGCCGATCACCCCGCGATTGCCCATTACGGCCTTTCTGCCCTGACCCTGGCGATGGGCGCCGGCATGGTGGCTGCCAATACGATGCCGAAACACTGGCTTGCGCCGCTTGCCCCCGGGATGCAGTTCGCGCGCCATCATCTGTTGCGCCTGGGTGTCGCCCTGTACGGCCTTCGCCTGACATTCGGCGCAATTGCGGCGCTTGGCGTCGGTGGGGTGGTGGTGCCGCTGACGATGCTGGTCGCCACGCTGCTCTTCGGCACGTGGGTCGGATCGTCGTTCTTCGGGTTGAGCCGTCGCGAAGCCATCCTGGTCAGCGCCGGTAGTGCGGTTTGCGGAGCGGCGGCGGCGATTGCGGTGTCGTCGGTCGTGCGTACCGATGACCGGCAAACGGCTGTGGCGGTGGCCACGGTGGTGCTTTTCGGAACGATGGGGATGTTGCTTTACCCCTGGCTCTACGAGCTCGCCACGCAACACTGGCACCTTGCCATCAGCGAACGGAGCTTTGGCATCTTTACCGGCGCCACGCTGCATGAAGTGGCCCAGGTGATTGCCTCGGGAAAGATGGTCAGCGATGGCGCGGCCGATGCGGCGGTGGTCGCGAAGATGGTGCGCGTGCTCGCACTGGGCCCCCTGCTGCTGGTCATGGCGCTGTGGCCTCGCACGAGCTGGTCGCAGGCGTCCGGTGGCTCGCGCAATCTGCGTGGGCTGCTCCGGTCGGTGCCTTGGTTTGCGTTGGGGTTCGTCGCTGTGATGGCGCTGAATTCAGCCCAGATGGTGCCGGCGGACTGGAAGCCTGCCCTGATCGGCTTCGATAACTGGATGCTGGCTTGCGCCATGCTTGCCATCGGCCTGCACACCCGCATCGGAGATCTGCTTCGCGCCGGCCGCAAGCCACTGGCGTTGGCGGGCGTCCTCTTCCTGTTCCTGATGGTCGTTGGTGCTGCGCTTTGCGCGCTGCTGGTCTGAGGAGAGCCTGGTGCGGCCGACGGGACTCGAACCCGTAAGCCCGGAAGGCGGCAGATTTTAAGTCTGCTGAGTCTACCAATTTCTCCACGGCCGCACGGCAAGCCCGGTATTGTGGTGGCTTAGCCTGCCGGACGCAAGCTGTTCAACTTGCGACAGAAGTGATGTGCCTGTTACCGGTGGTAACAATGTAGCGCCCGCCGTTTCACCTGAAAAAGCGTGAGCCTCTACAATTCGGTTATCAGAACCCAAATTCCAAGAGGCACGATCATGAAACGTTGGTTGTTCGCAGCATTCGGTGTGACCGCCGCGCTGATGTCGGGCGCTGCAATGGCACATGTGAGCGTTGGCGTGGCGATCGGCGTGCCGGGCGTGGTGATTGGTGCTCCGGCCTATTACCCGCCAGCGCCGGTCTACTATGCGCCGCCGCCGGTGGTGGTCGCGCCTGGACCCGCCTACTATGGTCCTCCTCCCGTCGTGGTGCGGCCGGCTCCGGTCTACTATGGTGGCTACGGTTACTACCGCGGTGGGCCCCGCTACTACTACGGCCCGGGCTGGCATGGTCGCGGCCACGGTCATGGTCGCTGGCATGACTGATTAACCGGCAGGATGTCATCCGAGAAAGAAGCCCCTGACTGGGGCTTCTTTCATTTCTGGCGGTCACTGGCAGGCGTGCTCTGCGGTGCCTTCGGGGTTGCCGGGTGTCTTGCGTGCGTGACAATGCGTCAAGTCGTGCGTCGGGTGAAGGTCTTTCACATTTTGCCGCTGTCGTGGAATGCATCGGCCCGCCCCGGGGGCGATATACTTGCGCCTCATCCCTGACATGAATCGATGGAGAGAGGTAATGCAGCAAAAAACCGTACTGACGGCAGATGACGTGAAGAAGGTGATGGCCGCTGCCGAGGCCGAAGCCCTGGCCAACAACTGGGCCGTCACGATTGTGGTCGTCGATGACGGTGGTCATCCGCTGGCAATGCAGCGTTTGGATGGCGTAGCGCCGATCTCGGCCTACATCGCCACGGAGAAGGCGCGCACCGCATCGCTGGGTCGCCGTGAATCCAAAATCTACGAAGACATGATCAACAATGGCCGCTACTCGTTCATGACCGCCCCGGTACTGAACGGCATGCTGGAGGGCGGTGTGCCTATCGTCGCCAATGGCCAGGTGGTGGGCGCGGTTGGTGTGTCGGGCGTGAAGTCGACCGAAGACGCACAGATCGCACGCGCTGGTATTGCTTCGCTGGGCCTCTGATCGCCCGAAGCAAAAAGCCCCGCGAACGCAACGTCCGCGGGGCGGTATAAAAAGGCGGCATGGCTGGCGTGGTCGGCACGGCAAGGGGTTTGGAGTTGCTTGCTATGCCGGGGATCCAATCGACTGGCTACTGCCCAACGCCCCGGTACGGGGCGGTCCCCACAAAAGTCTTTGCATACCCGACCTTTCGGTCCGGGCCACCTGACCAGATCACTTGGTCAGAATCAGTTTCCCGTAGCGCGTGACACGCAGCGTATAGACGTTCCCGTTGTGCAGAATCGGCAGCGTCGTCGCGCCGTGCATGATGGCTTCTAGCGGTACGGGCTGCGCGGTGCTACCGACGGCCGGCGCGTCCTGGCGCATCAGTGCTTCCAGGCGAGCGGGCAGGGCGGCGACCGCCGATTTGACCGATTCGATTGCTGACGAGGCCGTCGACGTCTCCCGCCTGTCCTGCTGGACAACCTCCACGCGGCGCAGTGACAGACGGCGGCGCGTGACTTCACGCGGTTGCGACATCGGCAGGCTCAGGGTGCTCATGGTCTTCTCCGTACGAAGTATTCAAAGGTGTCGGTGACGATGGAGATGATCATAAATGAGAATTGTTATCATTACAAGCGCGATCGCAATTCGTTACACCCACATCAGTCTTCGAACACGGCTCCTGAGCAGATAAGGCGTCGATCACTAAAAAACAAGGGCACCCCGAGGGGTGCCCTTGTTGCGATGACACAGTTGCGCGACCGGTCTAGTGCTTCGGTTCGGTAATGAACCCGATCTTGCCGAGGCCGCCGTGCTGCGCCGCGGCCATGACCTGGGCGACGCGCTCGTAGCGAACTTCGCGGTCCGCGCGCAGATGCAACTCCGGTTGCGGCTGCTGCAAGGCGGCTTCCGAAATGCGCTGATCCAGCGTGGCGTCGTCAACTTCCTGCTGGTTCCAGAACACCTTGCCTTGGGCATCGATCGAGACGTTGATGCTCTGCGGCTTGGAGTCGTTGGGCTGGTTAGTCGCGCGCGGCAGGTCGATCTTCACCGCGTGATTGATGACGGGAATTGTGATGATGAAGATGATCAGCAGCACCAGCATGACGTCGACCAGTGGCGTCATGTTGATCTCGCTCATCACCTCGTCATCGTCTCCGTCGAGCGTGCCGAATGCCATGATGCTTTCCTTCCTGCGTCTGCCGGGCAGACTTAGTTCTTGACGGCCAGGCGGACCGACGCGTCATCGGCGCGGACGCCACCAGTGGTCGGGCGCACACGGGCGCCGGTCACGAAATAGGCGTGCAGGTCGTGCGCGAAGCGGTTCAACTTGCTGATGACGCCCTTGTTGCCGCGGCTCAGCGCGTTGTAGCCGAGCACGGCCGGGATCGCCACGGCCAGGCCGAAGGCGGTCATGATCAGCGCTTCGCCCACCGGGCCGGCAACCTTGTCGATCGTCGGCACGCCGGAGGCGCCAATGCCGATCAGCGCGTGGTAGATGCCCCACACGGTGCCGAACAGGCCGACGAACGGGGCCGTCGAACCCACCGACGCCAGAATGGCCAGACCTGATTGCATCCGCGCCACGGCTTCGTCGATCGCACTCTTGAGCGAACGGGTCAGCCAGTCCGAGATGTCGAGTGCGTCGTGCAATTGCGGCTGGCTGGCGCGGTGATGCTGAGCCGCCTCACGGCCGGTGACGGCCAGCATGCGGAACGGGTTGGCATCGTTGGCGCCGAGCGTGTCGAGCGCGTGGTCGAAATCGTCGGAATGCCAGAAGCGCTTTTCCGCGCCGTGCGCCATCTTCTTGAGGCGGATCAGATCCCACGCCTTGGTGAGGATCACGATCCACGACAGGAGCGACATGATCAGCAGAATGATGGCGGTCGCGCGCATGACGAAATCGCCTTGCGACCAGAGGTGGGAAAGTCCGAGGTCCTGCATGGTGGTTCCTGAAAAGGGTCAGTGTAAGGAAGTGTCGGAAAGATTCCGGGAAATCAGTTCAATTCGAAATTGATCGGCTGCTGGGCGGTCACCGCCACGGCTCGACCATTATCCATATAGGGCTTGCAACGCATCGCCTGCACAGCGTTGACCGCCGCCGTATCCAGGCGTGTCGATCCGCTCGACGTGACAATGGCAGTCTTTACCACATGCCCGGTTTCGTCCGTGGTCAAACGCACCACGGTCTTGCCGGTTTCGCCCATCCGCCGCGACTGCGACGGATACGTGACCTGCGGCGGCGAACATGCGATCTCGCCGATACCCACTGCACGCGGTGCGGCATTCGCCGGGGCGGCAGGTGCGGCGGGCTCGGGAGCGGGCGCCGGTGGCGCAGGCGGAGCGGGCGGCGCTTCGATCGCGGTAGGCGAGGGCGGCAGCGATGCCACGGGCGTAGGCGTGGGTTGTGGCTTGGGCGGCGTCGGGCGTGGTGTCACGACCTTGACCTGCTTGGGCGGTGTTTGCGGCTGCTGCTTGGGCGGCTCTGGCGCCGGCGGCTGCTGCGGAGGTTCCATCGGGATGATGCGGGCAATGATCTCGGGGGCGATGACAGCTTCCGTCATCTTGCGAGCCAGCCCGCTCTGGATCAAATACAGCAGTCCTGCGTGGAACAGCAGGACCGCGATGGTGATCTTGAAGAAACGTTGATCGAACATGTGAAGAACGACAGGTGTACGCCAGATGGCGCAATCACTTGCGGTAGAACAGGATCAGCGAGATGCCACATCCGACCAGCAGGCTCAATAGCAGTTCCATGATGATAACGCTCCAGAAATAGATACCTCGAAGAAACCGGTTCCCGGGGGGAGCGCCACTCTTGGGTAGCGTATCAGGGCGACAGTATAAACGATAATGATTCTTATTTGTTGCGCATTGTGCAATGCGTGATCGGGATTCTTTCCATCCCCGGATGCGCGCCGCATCAATCGGCACTCCGGGGTTGCGGGTGCGTTACGTGGGCCAGCTCGCGTAACGCAACGTCTCGCCGATGCTCCACACCCGCAAAACCGCGCTAGGATTAACAAATACAGCCATTAGCGGCAGACACGGCACAGGTGCAGCGCGTTCCCCGCGGTCCGGACGCCGAACGCCCCGTGCGAAGGGAACTGGCAATGGACTTTACCCGTTTTGCTGATGACGACCGCATGATGGACGACCGCACCACGCTGTTGCGCGCCTCGTCCGGCGTCGCGGGGACGTCGCCGCTGGACTGGATGTGCGCCCAGTTCGCGCTACGCGTGGTCTGCGCGCTGGGTCCCCGCTTCAATCTGCGCAGCAATATCAATGACGTGCTCACCGTCAGCGCGCAGGAAATGGTCTGGCCCTACGGTGTGGTGCTGCGCGTGCAGCGGTTTCTGTCGGCGCGCTGTGCCGACATGCCGGCGTGGAAGGGGGCCGCAAGGCTTTCCCCGGAAGAATTTCTCGATCGCCATGGCCAATGGAACAGTGCCTTCGATGAAAGTGCGCTGTTTTACTACCTCGACGAGTACGTCAAATACCACGCCAAGGACATGTTTGCCGTGTTCGCGGCCTCATCCGCCGCTATTACGGCGAGGCTCGATGGCGAACGCGTGCTGCTGGTGCGCAACATCGACATGCTCAGCCACGTGCTCAACCTGCCCGAGCATGAGCGCAAGTTGCTGCTGTTCGCGGCGCTGGCGAAGTACAAGCGCGATCTTCGCGCGGTGATGGTCGACTGCAAGGTCGCTCACAGCCAGGAAGCGTTCCAGATCCTGGCGGGCCTGACTGGTGCCAGCCCCGGCGATATTGCCGTCTCGCTGCGCCCGGGTTCGCGGCTCGAGACCCTCAATCTGATCGAGCAACCCCTGCCGGAAAACAGCGTGACCGATCTGGGCGATTTGATGCGCCTGTCCGATCGCCTGTTGCACGTCCTGCTTGGCAACTACGCCAGCGAGGCGGACATGATGGCCGTGTTCACGCGGCCAGCCGCACCGCCGACGCTGGGGACGAGCGACTATCCGCATGTGGAAGCCGACGCCCGTTACCTCACGGCGCTGATGGCCAATGCCACGCGCCAGAATGCCACCGGCGTCAATGTCCTGATCTATGGCCCGCCCGGCACAGGCAAGACCGAGTTCGCACGACTGATCGCGCGTGAGGCCGAGTGCGAGCTTTATGAAGTCGACTGCTTCGATCGAGACGGCAACAGTCTTTCGGGCAAGGATCGGTATCGGTCGCTGCAGGTCTCGCAGGCCTTTCTGCGCGGGCGGCCGCGCACGGCACTGCTGTTCGACGAAGTGGAGGACGTATTTCCGGGCAGCGCGCGCGAGCTGATGAGCCTGTTCGGCCAGGAAGACACGCGCGGTTCGGTCAACGGCAAAGCATGGGTCAACCAGACGCTGGAACAGAATCCGGTGCCGGTGATCTGGATCTCGAATTCGATCCGGCAGATCGATCCGGCATACCTGCGCCGCTTCCAGTTCCACCTGGAGCTGAAGATCCCGCCGCCGCTGGTGCGCGAGAACATTATCCGCAAGCACCTGGGCGGTCTGGCCGTCAGTGATGCCTTCATCGCCACGCTGGCAGCCCGCAAGACGCTGACACCGGCGCAGGTACAGTCAGCCGCGCGGTTCGTGGAGCTGGCGCGGCCCGATGTCGAGGAACCCGTGGAAGCGCTGATACTGCGGCAGCTTGAACACGCGGATCGCGCCATGGGATTGCAGCCCGAAGCGGAGGCGCGTCCCGTGGTGACGCACTACCGCCTGGATAATCTGAATCTGGAAACGCGCTACGCGGTGAACAAGATCGTGCAGGCCCTCGGCGCGCGCAAGCGCGGCACGCTCTGCTTCTATGGGCCACCGGGCACGGGCAAGACCGCGTTGGCCGAGCACATCGCCGCCGAGCTAGATCTGCCGCTTATGATTCGCCGCGCTTCCGACCTGATGAGCAAGTATGTGGGCGAGACCGAGCAGCAGATCGCGGCCATGTTCGCGCGCGCGGAGGAGGACGGGGCGGTGCTGCTACTGGACGAGGCCGACAGCTTTATGCAAAGCCGCCAGCAAGCGGTGCGCAACTACGAGGTGTCCGAAGTCAACGAGATGCTGCAGGGCATGGAACGCTTCAACGGCATCTTCATCTGCACCACCAATCTGTTCGATCGGATCGACGAAGCCGCGCTGCGTCGGTTCTCGTTCAAGATTCGCTTCCAGGCGCTCAAGCCGGCGCAACGGATCTCGATGTTCGTCGACGAAGCACTCGATGGCGATGCGGCGAACATGACCGACGCCATTCGCCGGGAACTCGATGGGATGGATTGCCTGACACCGGGCGACTTCGCGACAGTCAAACGGCAGTGCGTGGTGCTTGGCGAAGCGCTGACGCCCGAGGAATTCCTGGCGCAGCTACGTCAGGAACACGCCGTGAAGCCCGAGGTGCGGCATCACAAGCCGCTGGGCTTTATTCAGTAGCTGGAGCAGGTTCGATCACGACCGTCTCGGCGTTGGCCTCGACATGAAGTAGCGCTGCGGCCATTTCGCGCAGATGGGCAGCGTCCTTGGTGGACAGGTAGCGCACGCTCGGCGCCGTGTCGGGGCTGGCCGCGAGGTCGAACTCCGCGAGCTTGCGTGCGAGTTGGCGTGCGATGGCCACGCCCGTGTCGATCAGCGCCAGTCGTCCGCCGACCAGGTCATCAATCGTTTCCGACAGGAACGGGTAGTGGGTGCAGCCCAGTACAAGGGTGTCGGCGCCGGCCTCGAGCATCGGTGATAGCAGGGTACCCAGGGTTTGGCGGACCGTGTCGCTCGACACATCACCTTGCTCGATCAGCGGTACCAGGCCGACGCCTGCCTCGCAGAGAAAGCGACTCTCATTGCCGAGCGAGGTCAGCAGCCGGTTGAACTTGGCGCTCTTCAGCGTGTTGGCCGTGGCCAGCACGCCCACCACCTTGCTGCGGCTGGCCGCGGCGGCGGGTTTGAGTCCCGGCTCCACGCCGATAATCGGCACGGCAAGACGTTCACGCAGTGTCTGCACCGCATGCATCGTTGCGGTATTGCAGGCAATCACCAGTGCCTTGCATCCCTGCGCGACGAGCCATTCGCAAACCTGCAGCGTGCGCGCCTCCACGAACCGCTCGGGCTTTTCGCCATACGGGGCGTAACGGGAATCGGCGAAGTAGAGCAGCGACTCATGCGGCAGCAGCGCGCGCACTTCACGCAGGACCGACAGGCCACCAAGGCCAGAATCGAAGATGCCGACGGGGGAGGGGTTCACGCGCGCAGTGTCGAGGAGGGTTTGCTTCCCTCTCGCTTGTGGGAGAGGGAAGGGGAGAGGGCGGGCTGTTCCATCTACGACAAGTCGCGATTTGAACCACTGCACCTTCTCCCCCAACCCCTCTTCCACGCAGCGGGAGAGGGGCGTACTACAAGTAGCCGGATTTAGGCCGTCGCGACCGGAATTTTGCCGATCTTGGCCTGCCACTCGGCGGGGCCGGTCTTGTGGACGGACGTGCCCGAGCTATCCACGGCCACCGTCACCGGCATGTCCTTGACGTCGAACTCGTAGATGGCTTCCATGCCGAGGTCTTCGAAGGCGAGGACCTTGGCGCCACGGATCGCCTTCGACACGAGGTAGGCAGCGCCACCCACGGCCATCAGGTAGGCCGACTTGTGCTTCTGGATCGATTCGATTGCGGTGGGGCCACGCTCGGCCTTGCCGATCATCGCGATCAGGCCAGTCTGCGACAGCATCGTCTCGGTGAACTTGTCCATGCGGGTGGCGGTGGTGGGGCCAGCCGGGCCAACCACTTCGTCACGTACCGGATCCACGGGGCCTACGTAGTAGATCACGCGGTTCGTGAAGTCGATCGGCAGCTTCTCGCCCTTGGCCAGCATGTCGGCGATGCGCTTGTGCGCGGCATCACGGCCGGTCAGCATCTTGCCGTTCAGCAGCAGCGTCTGGCCGGGCTTCCACGAGGCGACTTCTTCCGGCGTCAGCGTGTTCAGGTCAACGCTTTTCGACGTTTCGGTGTTCGGTGCCCACTCGACCTTCGGCCATTGCGACAGGTCCGGCGCTTCCAGCTTGGCGACGCCGCTGCCGTCCAGCGTGAAGTGCGCGTGGCGGGTGGCCGCGCAGTTCGGGATCATGGCCACAGGCAGGTTGGCCGCGTGGGTCGGGTAGTCCAGCACCTTCACGTCGAGCACGGTAGCCAGGCCGCCCAGGCCCTGCGCGCCGATGCCCAGTGCGTTGACCTTCTCGTACAGCTCGATGCGCAGTTCTTCGGCGCGGTTGCTCGGGCCGCGGGCGAGCAGGTCCTGAATGTCGATCGGCTCCATCAGGGCTTCCTTGGCCAGCAGCATGGCCTTTTCAGCCGTGCCGCCAATGCCGATGCCCAGCATGCCCGGCGGGCACCAGCCGGCGCCCATGGTCGGCACAGTCTTGAGCACCCAGTCGACGATCGAGTCAGACGGGTTGAGCATCACGAACTTCGACTTGGCTTCGGAACCGCCGCCCTTGGCTGCGACGATCACGTCCACCGTATCGCCCGGAACGATCGACATGTTGATCACCGCCGGGGTGTTGTCCTTCGTATTGGTGCGCTTGCCGGCCGGATCGGCCAGCACGCTGGCGCGCAGCTTGTTGTCCACGTCGTTGTACGCGCGGCGCACGCCTTCGTTGACCATGTCTTCCAGGCTCATCGTGGCGCCATCCCAGCGCACGTTCATGCCCACCTTCAGGAAGACCGTCACGATGCCGGTGTCCTGGCACAGCGGGCGCTTGCCTTCGGCGCACATGCGGCTGTTGGTCAGGATCTGCGCGATCGCATCCTTGGCGGCCGGACTCTTTTCCAGCTCATAGGCGCGGCCCAGGCTGGTGATGTAGTCCATCGGATGGTAGTAGCTGATGTACTGCAGGGAATCGGCGACGCTCTGGATGAGGTCTTCTTGCTTGATGACTGTCATTTTGTGGGGGATGGGCAGCGGTGAAACACAGCCCGGAATCATACACCGTCGCGGCGACGGCTGCCGCTTTGCATACAGCCGTCGACACGAGGTTTGGTAGCGTGATGGGGCGCAGGCGTCACCCGCGTGGCGGGCAACCGTCCCGGCGCGCGGTCAGTGTGTCGCTTCTGCCGCACCGCCGGCAGCGCCAGGTCCGGCGACCGGGTGCGGATGCGTGACCATGCGGTCCACCCAGGCCATCGCCACGGCCGAGAGCAGGAATGCCAGGTGGATGATGACCTGCCACATGATCGTATGTTCGCTGCGCTGGTCGGCGTCGATGAAGGTCTTGAGCAGGTGGATCGACGAAATGCCGATCAGCGCCATCGACAGCTTGACCTTGAGCACGCCGGCATTGACGTGGTCCAGCCATTCGGGCTCGTCGGGGTGGTTGTCGATGCCCAGGCGCGACACGAAGGTTTCATATCCGCCCACGATGACCATGATCAGCAGGTTCGAGATCATCACCACGTCGATCAGGCCCAGCACGACGAGCATGATCTTGGTCTCGTCGAAGGTCGTGACGTGCGACAGCAGGTGCCAGACCTCGACCAGGAAGTGATAGACGTAGACGCCTTGCGCGACGATCAGACCGAGATAGAGCGGCAGTTGCAGCCAGCGCGAGGCGAAGATGATGCGGGGAATCGGGCGAAGCGGGGAGTGGGCCATGGAATTGAATGTAAGTACAGCAAGACAATCAGGATGGGTTATGATTGTACCGTGCGCATTTGACACCTCGCGCCGCGATTCGGTAACCGAACGTCACCGGCCGGGGTCGCCTCCCAACGCCCGGCGCGCGATCGGTCCGGGCCAGCTTGCCAGTACGATGCCTGCGAGCACGCATGCCAGCGCCACGCCGTGCGCCCAGCCCGGACGCTCGCCGAGCACCACGATGCCGTAGAGTGCCGCGGCCACTGGCAGCACCGACGTGAACACGCCGGCCAGTTGTGCCGGAACATGGCGGACGCCTTTCATCCAGAGCCAGAACGAGAACACGCTGGCCGACAGCGCGTACCAGAGCAGCATCGCCCAGGTGGTGCCGCTCACGCTGCCGAAGTCGAACGTCAGCAGCGGCACCAGTCCTAGCGGCAGCATCAGCGCGCCGCCGATCAGATGTGTGTAGGCGCAGATTTCGATTGCGGCCAAGGTCTGGGAGAGCCGGCGCGACAGAATCACGTAGATCGACTCGCATACCACCGCGCCCAGGATCATCAGGTTGCCGATCAGCGCGCCGCTGCCGCCACCGCTGCTGGTCGCGGCATCATGGCCGCTGCCGCGCGCGATATTGAGCACCGCGATACCCGCCACGGCCAGCAGCACAGAGAACACCGTCCGCCGCGACAGCCGCTCGCGCAGCCAGAGCCATGACAGGATGGCCACCGTGGCCGGAATCGTGCTGGTGATCACCCCGGCGGCCATCGCGCTGGTCAGTCGCACGCCGCCCAGCATCAGCAACGTGAACATGAACGTGCCGAAGAACGCCATCAGGAACAGGTTGATCCATTCGCCACGCGAGACCTGGCGCATCCGCGCTGGCCTATACCACGGGGAAAGGCAGACGATCGCGATCAGGAAGCGCAGCAGCGCGAACAGCAGTACCGGTACTTCCGCGATGATGGATTTGCCCAGGCCTACGTTGCTGCCAACCAGGGCCATGGCGGCGATCAGGAAAAAGGCGTGGATGGGCAAGGGGTGTCCGGCAGGAAGGGGTGCGACGTGGAGACGACGGAAACACTGACGCCGGAGAAAGGGCGCGCCAGAAAGGGCGTGCGCGACGTTCAGGTATAGGGTCCGCCGCATTATAGCTGTGCTAACTTAGTAGAGCCGACTGCACTTGTGCCCCAGCGTCTCCCGAATCAGGCCCCACCGGTCTGTTGCGACGCAGCATCGTTGCAAGTGGGATGCTTGCCTGAACCGTCAGGTTTAAGTAAGGCGTCGAGCGTACCTTGCACCGAAAGCAGTCAAAGTCAAACAGGAGACAACCCATGTCCGCCATCGAGTCGGTGATGCAGGAGCATCGCGTTTTCAATCCCCCTGCGTCGTTCGCCAAGACCGCCGCGATCCCCAGCATGGAGGCCTACCAGGCCCTGTGCGACGAGGCTGCAAAGGATTACGAGGGCTTCTGGGCCCGCCACGCACGCGAGCTGCTGCATTGGCACAAGCCGTTCACGAAGGTGCTCGACGAGAGCAACGCGCCGTTCTACAAGTGGTTCGAGGATGGCGAGATCAATGCCTCGTACAACTGCCTCGACCGCAATGTCGAGAAGGGCCTCGGCGACAAGACGGCCATCGTCTTCGAGGCCGACGACGGCACGGTGACGCGCGTCAGCTACCAGGAATTGCTGGCGAAGGTCAGCCGCTTCGCCAACGGCATGAAGGCCCTTGGCATCAAGAAGGGCGACCGCGTCGTGATCTACATGCCAATGTCTGTCGAAGGCGTCGTGGCCATGCAGGCCTGCGCGCGCATCGGCGCCACGCACTCGGTGGTGTTCGGCGGCTTCTCGGCGAAGTCCCTGCAGGAACGTCTGGTGGACGTGGGCGCCGTGGCGCTGATCACGGCCGATGAGCAGATGCGTGGTGGCAAGGCGCTGCCGCTGAAGGCCATCGCTGACGAGGCGCTGACGCTGGGCGGCTGCGAGGCCGTCAAGAACGTGATCGTCTATCGCCGCACGGGCGGCAACGTTGCCTGGACCGAAGGCCGTGATCGTTCGATGGAAGACGTCGCCGCCGGTCAGTCCGATAACTGCCCCGCCGAGCCCGTTGGCGCCGAGCACCCGCTGTTCGTGCTCTACACGTCGGGCTCCACCGGCAAGCCGAAGGGCGTGCAGCACAGCACGGGCGGTTACCTGCTGTGGGCGCTGATGACGATGCGCTGGACCTTCGATATCAAGCCCGATGACATGTTCTGGTGCACGGCCGATATCGGCTGGGTCACCGGCCACACCTATATCACCTACGGCCCGCTGGCCGCAGGCGCCACGCAGATCGTGTTCGAAGGCGTGCCGACGTTCCCGAACGCCGGCCGGTTCTGGGACATGATCCAGCGCCACAAGGTCTCGATCTTCTACACCGCGCCGACGGCGATCCGCTCGCTGATCAAGGCCGCCGAGGCCGACGAGAAGATCCATCCGAAGCAGTACGACCTCTCGAGCCTGCGCCTGCTGGGCACCGTGGGCGAGCCGATCAATCCAGAGGCATGGATGTGGTACTACAAGAATATCGGCCGCGAGCGTTGCCCGATCGTCGATACGTTCTGGCAGACCGAAACTGGCGGCCACATGATCACGCCGCTGCCGGGCGCCACGCCGCTGGTGCCGGGCTCGTGCACGCTGCCGCTGCCGGGCATCATGGCGGCCATCGTCGACGAAACCGGGCAGGACGTGCCGAACGGCAATGGTGGCATCCTGGTCGTCAAGCGTCCGTGGCCGTCGATGATCCGCACGATCTGGGGCGACCCGGAGCGCTTCAAGAAGAGCTACTACCCCGAGGAACTCGGCGGCAAACTGTACCTGGCTGGCGACGGTTCGATCCGTGACAAGGAAACCGGGTACTTCACGATCATGGGCCGTATCGATGACGTGCTGAACGTGTCGGGCCATCGCATGGGCACGATGGAAATCGAGTCAGCGCTGGTCTCGAACCCGATCGTGGCCGAGGCCGCCGTGGTGGGTCGTCCCGATGACACCACCGGCGAGGCGATCTGCGCGTTCGTGGTGCTCAAGCGTTCGCGGCCGACGGCTGAAGAAGCCGTGAAGATCGCGGCCGAGCTGCGCAACTGGGTGGGCAAGGAAATCGGCCCGATCGCCAAGCCGAAGGACATCCGCTTCGGCGACAATCTGCCCAAGACGCGTTCGGGCAAGATCATGCGCCGCCTGCTGCGTTCGCTGGCCAAGGGCGAGGACATCACGCAGGACACCTCGACGCTGGAGAACCCGGCCATTCTCGATCAGCTCAAGCAAGCCCAGTAAAGGCCAGCCAGCGGATCCGGAAAACGGATCGTCCCGGTCACGCATCCGTGACACCCATCGTGCCCGCCTCGGTTTCATGCTGAGCGGGCACGATTTTCTTTCTTGCTGATGCCAGACACCCAGTCGCGCTTTCGCCGCCGGTTGATGCTGTACTACGGCCTGTTCACGCTCGGGCTGTTTGGTTTCGTCGGCATGATGGGCTTGCTGGAGCATTCCAACGCGGATGCGCTCTGGCTTGGCTACGTCTTCCTCTTCGTCACGATCGCGATCTATGCGTGCATCGGCCTGATCTGCCGTACCTCGGATCTCAACGAGTACTACGTGGCGGGACGGCGGGTGCCGGCCATGTTCAATGGCATGGCGATCGCCGCGGACTGGATGAGCGCGGCATCCTTCATCGGACTGGCCGGCATCATCTTCGTCTCGGGCTACGAAGGGCTGGCCTATGTAATGGGTTGGACCGGCGGCTACTGCCTGGTGGCCTTCCTGTTGGCGCCATACCTGCGCAAGTACGGCGGCTACACGATCCCCGATTTCCTGGCGGCGCGGTACGGCAACGGCAAGCCGGGCGGCAACATGCCGGTGCGCGCGATCGCCGTGCTGGCTGCATCGCTATGTTCGTTCGTTTATCTGGTGGCGCAGATCCAGGGAGTCGGGCTGATCGTCACGCGCTTTATCGGCGTGGAATTTGCCGTTGGCGTGTTCTTCGGTCTGGCCGGCATTCTCGTCTGTTCGTTCCTGGGTGGAATGCGCGCCGTGACGTGGACGCAGGTGGCGCAGTACATCATGCTCATCGTCGCGTTTCTGCTGACGGTGTCGCTGATCGCGTGGAAGCACCACCACGAAGTGCTGCCGCAGGTCAGCTATGGCAAGTTGTTGAGTCAGATCGACCAGACGGAAAAAGCGATCGAGCGCGATCCGGCCGAAATTCAGGTGCGCGAGATCTTTCAGCAGCAGGCCATAGCGATGCAGGACCGCATCGCGCGACTGCCGGAATCGTTCCTGGAGGAACGCAACGCGCTCGACGCCAGATTGCTCGAGTTGCGGGCGCGCAATGCGCCGCTGCGCGAGATCAAGAGCGTGGAGCGCGAACGCCTGGCATTCCCGGTCGATGCGGCGGACGCGCTGCAACAGTGGACCCAGATGCGCGAGGATGCGCTCGCACGCAGCCGGGTTTCGACGCCCTCGACTGAGCCATACCCTGCGGCTTCGGAGCAGGAGCGCAAGACGCAACGGCTCAACTTCGTGCTGCTGGTGTTCTGCCTGATGCTCGGGACGGCCAGCCTGCCGCACATCCTGACGCGCCTCTACACGACGCCATCGGTACGCGAATCGCGCAACTCGGTGGCCTGGGCGGTGTTCTGCATTGCGCTGTTGTACGTGTCCGCGCCAACGCTCGCGGCGCTGGTCAAGGCCGAGTTCCTGCAGCATCTGGTAGGTACGCCATACGCCGAGTTGCCGCAGTGGGTGGTGCAATGGCGGAAGGTCGACCCACCCGTGTTCGGCATCCGGGACATGAACGGCGATGGCATCGTCCAATGGGCCGAGATCCTGATCCAGCCGGACATGATCGTGCTGGCCGCCCCGGAAATCGCCGGGCTTCCCTACGTGATCTCAGGACTGGTCGCGGCCGGCGCGCTGGCGGCAGCGCTGTCCACAGCCGACGGCCTTCTGCTCACCATCGCCAACGCGCTGTCGCACGACGTCTACTACCACATGGTCGACCGCCAGGCGAGCCACCAGCGGCGCGTGACGACCGCGAAGGTCGTGCTGCTAGGGGTGGCGCTATTTGCGTCCTATGTCACGTCGCTGCGGCCCGGCAACATCCTGTTCCTGGTCGGCGCGGCGTTCTCGCTGGCGGCATCGAGCTTCTTCCCGGTATTGGTACTAGCCATCTTCTGGCGCCGCACCACTGCAGCGGGCGCGGTAGCCGGCATGGCAACCGGCCTGGGTGTGGCGGTCTACTACATCTTCGTCAACTACCCGTTTTTCACCAAGATGACTGGAATCTTCGGCAACCGCTGGTTCGGCGTCGACCCGATTGCATCGGGCGCGTTCGGTGTGCCAGCCGGGTTTGCCGCGGCCATCCTGGTCAGTCTGGTGACGCCGAGGAATGCGCCGGTGATCGACAGGTTGGTGAATTATCTGCGGAAGGGGTAGCAGGGTATTGCCTAATGCCCATTGTCCATTGCGCATAGGGCAAAAAAACGCCCACACCTGAGAGGCAGTGGGCGCGCGGGAATAGATCAGTTGGGGTCACAACGGATCTTGCTGGGACCGGGAGGTGCCCAACGGATCAAGTCTGCTCCCTGGTGCGCGGGGGTTCTATTTGATGTTTCCGAATTTAGTCTGGGACTCTTCCGCAATTGACATTCCACACGCTGCAGGAACGATAGTCTTTCGCGCCACCGCCGTAGTCGCTTTGTCATCCAAGAGCCTTCGAAGCGTTTGAATGCGAAAAGCACGTCCGCGCAACGGGCCATGTTTCCACTTTGTATTGGATCTGAGTCGGACAGCCCCACACACGCGCCTCAATTTCTTGCAGTACGTTACGCAACGTCACCGCCGGTTAAATGCCGGCGGAAGCAGCGCCAGTTCATCAATAAGCGCCAGTTTCTCGTTGCTATGGTGATGACGGGCTATTGCGTGCAGAACAAGCAATAGCCTGGTTGCAGAACCTGGGCATTGCTCAGGCTGCCCGATATCGTCACAGACGAAATATCCCCTCACCAGAAGCGAGTCATGACTACGACATCCAGTACGACTTCCGCCTCAAGCTCCGGCCTGATATCAAACCTCGGCGTTGGTTCCGGACTTGATCTGAGCTCCTTGCTCGATCAGCTCACTCAGGCCGAGCAGGCACCGCTGACCGCGATCACCCAGGAGCAGCAGAGCTACCAGACCAAGCTCTCCGCATATGGGCAGATCCAGAGCATGCTGGCGGCATTCCAGGGCTCGGCCAGCCAGCTTGCCAGTCAGTCCTTCTTCCAGGCAACGACTGCCAGTTCCAGCAATACCGCCGTGTTGAGTGCAGCTGGCAGTAATACGGCGGCCACCGGCAACTATGCGGTCAACGTCACGCAACTCGCGCAGGCGCAATCGCTCGTCTCGAAGGGACAGGCCAACCAGGCCGCTGCCATCGGCACAGGCACCATCCATGTCGATTTCGGCTCGATCTCCGGCGGCACGCTTGACAGCAATACGTCCAGCGCCACCTACGGTACATACACTGGGGCCACGTTCACGGCCAACAGCGCCAACACCGGCGTCGACATCACGATCGACAGCAGCCACAACACGCTGCAGGGTATTGCCAGCGCGATCAACAACGCCAACGCCGGCGTCACCGCAAGCATCATCAACGACGGGTCAGGCACACCCTACCGCCTTGTGATCAACTCGAACAATACGGGTGCCACCAACAGCGTGCGGCTTTCGGTCAATGAAACCGATGGCGGCACGGCGCTCGCGAACCTTGTTGGATATGATCCTGCCGGAACGCAGAACCTGCAGCAGACCGTTGCTGCCCAGAATTCCCAGCTCACTGTCAACAATATCGCCATCCAGAGCACCAGCAACACCGTGAGCGACGCGGTGGCCGGCGTGACCATGACATTGGCGCAGACAGGTACCAGCAGCGTCTCGGTGCAACGCGACACCAGCTCGATCGTGACGGGCATACAGGGATTCGTCACCGCGTACAACAACCTGCAGAGCACCTCTGCCTCGCTGTCCGCATATGACCCCAGCACACAGACGGCTTCACCGCTGACCGGAGACTCCACGCTGAGCATCATGCAGTCGCAGATGCGCAGCCTGCTGAATACGCCCCAGTCGAACAACGCCCTCACCACGCTCTCGCAGATCGGCATCTCGTTCCAGGACGACGGTACGCTGGCGGTCGACACCAGCAAGCTGACCACGGCGCTGAACAACAATGCCGGCGCGGTGGCCAACCTGTTCGGCAACACCGACGGCGTAAGTGGCTATGGCAATCAGATCAGCACGTTGGTCAAGAACCTGACCAGCAGTACCGGTGCGCTGACCACGGCAACCGCGGGCATCAACAACACACTCAAGGATCTGAGCAATCAGTACGATCAGACGCAGACGCAAATCAACGCAGATATCGCCAACTACAAGGCGCAATTCACGCAGCTCGACGTGATCATGTCGCAGATGCAGAGCACCAGTGCCTACCTGACGCAGCAGTTCTCGACCAGTAGTAGCAAGGGATAACGTTGGAAGAGCGAGGGCACTGCCGTCTGGTGACGGCGGTGCCTGCCGTGACCCTGTGTCCGACGCACAGGGTCACGGCCAGGGGGCAGGGCAAAAGAGCTGATGGATTGGTGGGAAAACTGCCGGGCAGCCAAGCTCAAAGCGAGAACGCGCCCGGATCACACCGCACGGGTGTCAAAGAGCCCGGTCGCATTGACGCCCTGCGCCGCCAGCCTGTCGCTGGGGACCGTTGCCTGCCTTTCTTACGTGGTTGACAGCAACTTCATCCAGGGTGTCGATTGTGCAGCACACGACACCATGCCGCGCGCCTCCCGGCCGGTCATGGCGAGGACCTCGAGGGACCACGCACGACCGGCGCAAATCAGGCCAGCGTATTGATGATCGAGCCAGTCGGCACTGCCGCGGCGCTCGCTTCGACCGCCAGCGAATTGCTCGCGTCCGCTGAGGACGTGCTCGCAATGGCCTGTGCGGGGGGCCGCGCCTCCATGATGGTGATGACCGCCGCCATGATGGGCCTGCTTGAGCTTGGCCAGCGCCTGCTGGGCGCCGCTCAGATCATTGTTCTGCAAGGCCTGCGCGATCTGCCGGAAGTCGGCAGCTGCGCTGCGCGGTGTTGTTCTGGTCGGAGGCGGCCGGCAGGTATATGGCATCGAAGGCTGACCATGCTCAAACGCTACCCGCTGAACATCCTCTCCGCGCTGGACCGTCTCGCCAACGCCATCACCTTTGGCAGCGGGGACGAAACGATCAGCAGCCGACTCGGCAAGGCGCACGCCAAAGGCAGCCGGTTCGCCTGTGTGTTCTGTCGCTTCCTTGACCTGTTCCAGAAGGATCACTGCAAGCTGTCGATCAACCCCGACGATGGGGCGAATGCAACGGTCCCGGACTGAGGATGGAAGCCACGAGCAAAGTAGATCAATCGAACAGTTTGTTCATTGCCGTATCAGGCCAAGAACCCATGCCGCAAGCGCGATGATCAAAATCGGGTGCAACGACGAGAGCTTGTAGGACAAGAGACCTAGGACTGGCATCCCTCCTACAATCCAGGCGGCAGAAAGGGCGCGGGCCGAATCAAACATTCTGCGGTATTCCTTGTTGATTTTTTTTTGCCTGAGTTAACTCTTACGAAAAGCATGTACCAGAACACTACCTGTATCCATGTGGAAAGCAGTGACATGTACATGTCTTGAAAGAACTGCATCACCAAAGGAAACATGAATGCGGCATGGATGAAAATGTAAGGGCCGCCCTCTGATTTTGCCTTCTCATACAAGGCGTCATGGGCTAGACCTGAGAGCGCGGCAAATATCAAAACTCCACCAACACCAAAGTCTCTATAGTACGGATCCATCACCGTAAAAACGTTGGTCATATCCGGGATCAAAACATAATCTCTGATTAATGGAGGGATTTCTATATTAAGTCCGATGACATTCGCCAGCATATAGAAGAAGCGAAATGTATAATCACCATATGTTGCCGAACCATTCCCGTCGAATACACTGCCCATTGCGAAAATGGGGGAGAGGAAATAGACTCTCAGCGTCTTGATTATGCCGTCTACATTGTCATCAACCGACGCAGTTGCCGATCCTCCGCGACATGGAAGCCGTGCGATCTTCCGACTTCGTCTTTCCTGGCATGAAGGCGGAAACAGGACTTTCAAACATGTCCATGCTCGCAGTCCTCAAGCGCATGGACCGGCCAGACCTGACCGTGCACGGCTTTCGGAGCACGTTCCGCGACTGGACCGCAGAGGCAACGAATTTCCCAAGAGAACTAGCGGAGAAGGCGCTTGCGCATACGCTGCGCAGCGAAGTAGAGGCCGCCTATCAGCGCGGCGACCTCTTGGCCAAGCGCGCGAAGATGATGCAAGCGTGGGCCGACTATTGTGACCGTCCCGTGAGCAGCGTTGTTCTACCGATGACGAAAACGGCGTCTGTGGTATAGGCCATCACCCAACCTCCGAATTCAACGTCCCGCCATAGGCGGGATTTTTTTTGCCTTCACCTAAACCGCTCTGCGATACCACTTCATACCATGCGACACCAAGTGATACCAGTTGATACCACTTGATACCAGACAGCATCATATCGAGCCATCTGGAATCGCTCCGCTCGGCATCAACCGATTCTAAATCGCATGGTGTCGCCTGACATTATTCGTATCGTTTAAACGCAATGGACCAACTATCAGTGATCAATTGATCATAAAAATATTTTTTGGCCCCATACATATGCGCCACATAGCGATCCATCAATCCCCGCGAATCCATATATTTCAATGGTTGCGAGGTTAGTATATTCATATATTTGAATAAAGACATTAAACGATTCTTAGTGAAATAACGCGTGGCAATGTCTTCACACAGCGCCTTGACCTACGCTAATGTTCGCCCGTCAATAATGATGAATATATACAAGCCATGCACTCTGACACCGCAAAGCGCAAGGTGCTTCGCGCTCGCGACATAGCAGAAATGACCGGCCTGGCAAGGCCGACCATCTATTACTACGTGAAACTTGGGCAGTTCCCAAAGCCGATCCCCCTGGGGGCTAAAGCTGTCGGCTGGCTGGCATCCGAAGTGGAGGCTTGGCTCGACGCACGCATCCAAGCTCGCAAGTAATGAGCGCAAGCACATTGCTCTCTCGCCTGGATCGCGTGCAACAGACGAGCAAAGGCCGGTGGAAGTGCATCTGCCCTGCGCACGATGACAAATCTCCGTCGCTATCAGTGACTGAAAAGGATGATGGCCGCGTGCTGGTGCATTGCTTTGGCGGATGCGATAGCAGCGAAGTACTGGCGGCTGTCGGCCTGGATATGTCCGCGCTATTTCCCGAGCGGCTGGCGGACCATCTGCCGCGCGAGCGACGGGCATTCAACGCGCACGATGTACTGCGCGGCGTGGTGTTTGAGCTTGCCATCGCAATCCAGTTCATCAACATGGTGCGGCGTGGTGAATCGCTGACAGAACAGCACCAAGAGCGTTTGCGCGTCTGCGTAGAGCGCCTGGCTGTAGCGGAGGGCATCGCAAATGCGTAATGAATCCGCACGTCTTGCGCACGGCTTGGACGCACTGGATGCGGGGCGCGCGACGCTCAAGCGGGATTCGTCCGGCGAGGTCATCCGCAAGGCCACAGGCACGGCAGGCGAACTGGCCGGCGCGACCGGCGCGGCATCCAATGAGCCGCTGAATCTCAGCGAGGACGCTTTGGCGCTGATTTTCGAGCGACAGCACGCGGACACCCTGCGCTATTGCCACACTGCCTGCGCCTGGTACAAGTGGACCGGAACACGCTGGGAACAAGACCGCACGCGCCTCGCGTTCGCCTGGGCACGCGAAACCTGCCGCAATTTTGGCAACGGCCAGGCCAAGTTTTCAAAGGCTGCGACTGCGAGCGCCGTGGAGAAGTTTGCAAGTACCGCCCCCGGCCTCGCTGTCACCGCTGAGGTATGGGACCGTGCACCGTGGCTGATAGGAACACCTGGCGGGACGGTTGATCTACTGACTGGTGACATGCGCGCTGCAGTGCCAAGCGAACGCATCACGCGCCAAGCGGGCGCCGCACCAGCCTCCCCTGGTGTCATCCCCAGTCGGTGGCTTGCGTTTCTGGACGATGCCACTCGCGGAGATGCCGCCCTTATCCGATTCCTGCAGCAAATGGCCGGCTACGCCCTTACGGGCGACACATCAGAACATGCACTGTTCTTCATCTATGGCGCCGGCGGCAACGGGAAATCCGTTTTCCTGAACACTATTACCGGCATCCTGGGCGAGTACGCAGAAACCGCCGCGATGGACACGTTCACGGCGAGCAAGCATGACAAGCACCCGGCTGACCTAGCAAAGCTCAAGGGCGCCCGCCTGGTGAGTGCCAGCGAAACCGAGGACGGGAAAGCCTGGGCAGAAGCCAAGATCAAGCACATGACGGGTGGCGACCCAATCGCGGCGCGCTTCATGGGCGGCAACTTCTTCACGTACACCCCGGAGTTCAAGCTTGTCATTGTTGGCAATCACAAGCCCCGACTAAACAACGTGGATGACGCTACCCGCAGGCGCTTCAACATCATCCCGTTTGTGCATAAGCCCACGACGCCAGACAAGGGTCTGGAGCGCGAGCTACGCGAGGAATGGCCGGCCATCTTCCGCTGGATGATCTACGGATGCCGTGACTGGCAGAAAAACGGATTGCAGCGCCCCGCCGTTGTCGAGGAAGCCACCCGCGAATATTTCGAGGCCCAAGACGTGTTCGGCCAATGGCTGGAAGAGGCATGCGACGTTGGCGCACGGTTTGTCGATACGTCCGCCGCACTGTTCGATAGCTGGGCGAAGTATGCACGCGCCAATGGCGAGGACCCCGGCAGCGCAAAGGCGTTCAGCGAAGCTATGCAAAAACGCAACTTCGTCCTGAGAAAAAACACTCCCGGCGCCCACGGAAAGCGTGGCTTTGCGGGTGTGCGAGTGAGGTTGCCGCAAGCATTGCCGGATCGGACGGACCCACACGCGTGGGATACCGATGGGCCGCTTTAACCGAACCCCTTAGTTTTGGGGCGGATGTCAGTGACTTGGGGCGGGTATGGGGCGCATAAAAATAGCATCCGCCTCGCCGCAAACGCTTACCAGCAAAGCATTTCCAGGTAAGTGGGGCGGATGGGGCGGATTCATCTACTTGTCACAGCATTTCCTGCGCGCACTGTCGAATAACAGGAAAGTCGCGCCCCAACGCGCCCCATGTGCCCCGTGGTCTAGAAAGAACCCGCGACCGCCGCCAGGCAGTCGCACCAACCGTAGTCAAACGAAAAACGAGAGATAGAACACATGCGCGACTTCCGCGACATTTATGAAGACGGGACATTTGCAATGGGCGGGGCATGTCCTGCTCGCCAGCCTCACGAGTTGCGCGGGCTTGCCGACGAACTGCGGAGAAATGATTTCAGGCGAGCCTGGCGTGACTTTGAGTACTTGGAGGACCAGTTTGCTAGGACGCTGGAGAAGTATGGGCGCTGGACGATGGCCCGATTCCCTGGGCTGAGACATTCGGCAATCGAACGTATGCGGCGAGAGTACGCACGCGATCTCATCAAGATTGCCATCGTCATCTACCCCGACGAATTGCGCCGCATCGAGCAGCACATCGTCAACGCCGCAGCGCACGCATCGGACGATTGCACCACGCCTATCACTCTGCAGGAAGTCAAACGTATGACGCTGGCGGAGCAGCTTCACGCCAACGAGCGCAGGTGGCAGCGATAGCCTCGTGCCATCGGGAGGGCTTGGCCACATGCGCCGGGTCCTTCCTGACGGGTGAGCCCTGCGGGAGCAAAGGTCCCGCGATAAATCATATCTGGGTGACTTTCGAAACCGCTCACTACGACTATATCTCCCGCTGCGAAGCATTGCGCGGCGGCGGAATGCGCATCGGTAAGAAGTAGTAAGCGGTCCGGCCTCTGCCTAGTGGCAGTCTTATAAGACTTGAGCAGAGTTGGAAATAGTGCCAGTGACTTTGCTCTGTGCGAACTTGGATACTGGCCTTGCATTTTCGAAGGCTCAAGCCAAAGCAAATCAGCATGGACCAAACACAAATTTCTCAGCGCCTGCTGGAAATCCGCGAGCGCGGCAACCTGCGGCGCCTCGCCGCTGTTACGCCGCAAGGCGTCAATCTGGAGGCGCGCACCGTCGAACTCAGTTTTTCCAGTGAAACGGATTCAGTAGAGCGCTGGTTCGGTGTCGAGATTCTGGACCATTCTCCCGGCGCTTGCGACCTGACACTGCTGAACAATGGCGCGCCCCTGCTATGGGGGCATGACCTAAATGACCAGCGCGGCGTGGTCGAGTCCGCGCGCATTGACGGCGACCGCAAGGGCCGCGCCGTTGTGCGGTTCAGCAAGAGCGAGGACGGCGAGCAATTGCTGCAGGACATTGCGGACGGCGTCGTCACCAAGGTAAGCGTTGGCTACCTCACGTTTGGCATGGAGCACGCTGGCGAGCGCAATGGCGTGGACGCATTCCGCGTAACAAGCTGGCAGCCGTATGAAATCAGCATGGTGAGCGTGCCTGCTGACGATTCCGTTGGCGTTGGACGCTCACTGCAGACCATCGAGCAACAGCACGAGAGAGAATTCATCCAAGTGAAAAACACATTTGATCTGGCCGGCCTGATGCGCGCTGCGCGCGAGAAGAAGGACGGCATCCAGCACTACGACGGTGCGGGGAACTTCCGTGGCTATACGCCGATTTCTCCCTCTGCAATGGGGCAAGTTCGTCTCACCGATTTGCTTCCCAGTATTCCGGTGGAGATGTCGCCGGAGTACGCGCCCATTTCCGCGAAGCTGGCCAACAACAAATTGTCCTTGGCAACCGCGCTGATGGAAGCATCGCAAGTGGTCCAGGCCGGTGCCACAATCATCCCTGTTGCGACCGCGCCGATGCCGGAGAATTCGCCCGTCATTGCGTGGTATCGACGGGCAGCGAAGTTCAGCACGATCGCGCCGGCACTGTTTGGCCAAGTTGCGGATGGCGTAGACGTTGCTGTCGCAACATTCCCAGCACATCGTGCAGAAATCGACATTGGCGATGCGCCCACGGCTGCAGTGTCTTTCGAGTTCACGCGTCGCCAGCAAAAGGACGTTGGGGAGGATCAGCTTGCCGCTGAGCTTGCGATTGCCCTGGCGCTTGGCCTGGCGCGCTACGCCGATAGCGTACTTTTGAGCGCCATCAATGCTTCTGCGCCTGCGCCATTTTCACTGAGCGCGGCTGCCGCAAAGGGGCTGAGGTTCGGGGAATTGTCCGCACTGGTCGGCACCACCGGCGCAGGTGCGTCCATTGGCCAGGACGGCGTCTTACGGGCTGCCGGCGTCCGCGCTGATCTGACGGACACCATGGCAGGAACCTTCGTAGGTGCGTTCTCGCGCGCAGCCATCGCGGTGCATGACGATATCCCGCTGTATATCGAGCGGACGGGCAAGCAAGGAACGCTCAAAGCAACCGCCTTCGTCAATGTGCGGCCGCTGCTTTCCGATCCTGCTGCTTTTTGGTCCGTGGAACCCGCTACCGAGAAAATCGTCACCGTTCAGCCAGCTCCCGGCGCCGTCTTTGCTACCACGTTGGCTGCCTAACATGCGCCTGCCCAAATTCTCATTCTCACGGTCCGCTGCCGCGTCCGGTGCCAATCCTGCGGAGGCTGCGCGGGAAGCGTTGCCTGCCGCCCCCATCGGGGAATCGCACACCGAACTGCCGACGCCTGCACGGCGGCTGTGGCGGACGCCCCGCTGGTCGCGCCGGTCCGTCGCTCCCGTATCCGAGCATCCGGAAGCTCTGCCCGCAGATGTACTAGCCGCTCTCGATGCGGCAAGCGTCATCGTGCGCAACAAGTCGGAGGCCGAGAGCCTTGCAGAGGACGTAGCTGTAGAGCGTCGCCCGCTAATTGGGCTTCCGGGTTTCCGTGCCTTTCTCTTTGATGAGGAGACCGGCCCTCGCTTTCTGCGCAAAGTATTCCCGGAACTTACCGATGCGCAGATTGGACGCGCCGTAAGGCTTCTCATGGCCCGCGTAATAGTGGAAGAGAAGGACAAGGCGGACAGGATGGAGAAACTGTTCACTCCGCAGGAGCAGCGCTCCAAATGGAAAGACTGGAGGCCGTATCCGCGCCTCCGATGGAGCGAGAGTAGCCAGCAATGAACCTCCTCCCCGGGGCCGACCCAAAGCGTACCCCTCGTCCCTACCACCTGACGATGGCCATTAGTGCCGCCATTGCGGATGCCATCGAAGCCGAACGCACGCGAGTGGCCGATTTGAGCGGAGGCATCAAGCCCAGTGTGTCTGCCGTAGCTGCTGCCGCACTGGAGCGCGCGCTGCGCAAATAGTTTCATAGTGGCCCTGCCGGATGGGTGTTCCGGCACTGGCGCCGTTCAGCCAGTCCTCAAAATGACGGAGAGGCACGGCCCACCTCTGGTTGCAACGGGCTAGCACGCGCGCTGGCAGACCGCCGGAAATAGTCTGCCAATCCAACCGCGAGACCATACGCATGAACCAAAATCTTCCCGCCGTGCCCGATCAGGAATCCAGCCAGGAGGAACCCAAGAAGCGCCGCCGCAAGCTGACCAGGCAGACCACACTTGAAGAAGAACAGTCCATGACTGGCACCGGAGCCGAAACGCCCCTGCCTCCTGGCCCGCAAGACGTTGCTGCCGTGATTGGCCATGCAGCTATGCTGCGCCTCGCATCGAAGCTGCCACTTGCTGCGCGCGGGCGGAAAGAGCGCCTGCTCTATGTGCCGGCTGAAATTGAAAGAAAAGATGCCTTTTCGGACCTACTCGGTGGCCATGAAACGGCAATGAAGCTGGTGATGCGCTTTGGCGGCAAGATTCTGCGCTTACCGGCGGCATGAGCACCAACGACTACGAGACGGTATGGGCCGATTGCGTCCGGCGGCTACTGGATGGCGACGCGCCGGTCCATGTCGTCAAAGCCATCCGGCGTTTGCTCACACCGGAGCAACTTGAGGCCAGCCGGCGCCAGCGCCAGCACCAGGCGCGCCACCTTGCCCTGGCGGCGCTGTTGCAAGCCGGCGACGATATGGCGGACCTGGCAAGCGAGCTATCACGTAGGGTTGGCTGATCCCAGTTCCAAGGCTCGATTCCCGTCGAACGCCCTTTCAGTCGAGCGCCACGCCCAACTTGGTGCAGGCCGCCTGAAGCGCGATGAAGACAAGGGAACCCATATCCTCGCCCCAACGCTCAGGGTTGCTTGACATGAATTTGTCGACGATAGCTTTAATCTGAATGTCGGTCATGTGTGCGGCCAACTCACACCGTTGCAGTTTCTCGGCTCGCGGCAATGAGCCCTTTGCCATCAAGGGCGAGGCGAGAAGGCCGTCGATCACTCCGATCACGTATCGACGTTTGTCGATATCGGTGAGCTGCTGGTACGTGTTGCCGGTGAAGAAGCCCTGGGGAACCATGATGCTTTGCGCCGACGCTGTCATTGCAAGGGCGGCGAGCAATGCGGCCACGATCGTCTTTTTCATTAGCACCCCCTGGTCGTTCTTAGAGTTGGCGGTATTGTAGCGCCCCCTCCCAGGCCTGGCCCGCGTCGTGAGGCAGCCTAGAGACAGACTACCTACTGAACGCAAAAGATGGCGGAGGTGTCTTTCTGGCTGAACGCAAACGCTTCAAGGCAACGCTAATTCGCCAGCTTTTGTGTTAGCCATGCGGCGCCAAGGTAGCCGAGATAAACCACGGAAATAAGCCCAATGGCGAATACGGCATTGATCAGCAACCGGAGCCACCGGGGAGTTTGGCGTTGCAATAGCACTGGAATCTGTGTCGCGAATCCCTGGTCGCACTTGATACCGGTGTTCACCTGCGCGGCAGTCAGCGGCGGGAAGTAGAGGTACGAAATTTCAACCTGCTCGCCCGGCACAAGGCTTGGAATCACAATGTCTTCGCTACCACCAGGCGTGCTATTTACTTGGTGAGCGATAGGCGGAAAGATGTGAAAGTTCGGAAGGTTCGCGTGCTGTACGCGGATATTCGTCGCTGCCTGGCGGCCAGCATTGCGAAGAACCACTGCGTGTGTATAGACAAGGTAGGGAGGGCCGCCATTGGTAGGCGCCACTCGATGCGTACTTACGTGGCCATAGTACGTAATGAGTTTCGGGCGATGCTCAAACCAGCGATTGATGTAGACGCCAAGGACAAGCCCGATGACAGGCTGGGCGATTGTCGCCACCACGTTCCAGTCGATTGCCATCTGATCTCCCAAGACCATCCTGACGATTGCGCCTGCCCCCAAGTCAGTTTTAACGACGTGGGTAAGAACGTGGGTAGCTGAGCGCGAAAAGAAAAAAGCCCTTGAAAATCAAGGGCTTAGAATTCTTTCTGGCGGAGAGAGGGGGATTCGAACCCCCGATGGGCTATTAACCCATACACGCTTTCCAGGCGTGCGACTTAAACCACTCATCCATCTCTCCGGGAAGTCCGCGATTATAGCAGAGCCGCTCCGGCTGTCCAGCATCGCGCATGTGCAACGTCTTACTCGCTGGCTCGCCTTCCTTTTCCGAACCTCAGGGACTTTGGCAGCAGGCACAACATGATCGCCAGGAAGAAGAGCGTCGACGGCACGCCTTTCCCTTGCCAGCCTGAGAGCGAGTGGAACCAGTAGACGAGGATGGCCAGGCCGACGAGGTAGTGGAATCTGACTACAAGGTTGCCTAGCGGGGGACAGATTCGGCCGATGAGCCAGACGCAGCCGTAGGCGGCAGCGTAGTAGCCCAGCATGATGAGGAGAGCGCCCATGAGGTGACGGATAACGGATGCGGCACAAGACACCTCATCTATCGGGCTGTGCCGGCGATTGCTTCACCCCTCGGACGAGTGGGCACTGGCTGGACGATGCCAGTCACTCCCGCGCCTGCGTCACCCGATTCCGCCCGCCTCGCTTGGCTTCATACAACGCCTCGTCCGCGCGGCCGTAGGCGTGCTCGAACGGGCGGCCCTGCGGTGACCAGCTCACGCCGAAGCTGGCGGTGACCTCGCGGTTGACGGGGGCAGGGAAACGATGTCCGGCGATGGCCTGGCGCATCTGGTCGGCCAACGTGGCGGCGGCGTCGATCGTGAAGTCGGGCAGCAGCGCCGCGAACTCTTCGCCGCCCATGCGTCCGATCACGCCTTCCATGCGGACCGTGTCCTTCAGGCAGGCCGTGACGCCGCAGATCACCGCATCGCCCACGGGGTGGCCGAAGTCGTCGTTCAGGCGCTTGAAGTGGTCGATGTCGATCACGATCAGCGCCAGGCTGCCGCGCGCCAGCGCAGCTGTGGCGCGGTCGATGACGGCGCCGCGGTTGAGCGCGCCGGTCAGTGTGTCGTGCGTGGCGCGGTATTCGAGTTCCTGGGCCAGTTCCTGCAACCGGTGGTTGAGCCGGTTCATTTCCAGCTCTTCACGATCGCTGCGCCGGATCAGGCGGCGCGTCTCGCGCATCAGCCGCTCGTAGTAGCTGATGAGCTGGCCAAGGGTGTGACGATAGGCTTCCTCGCCCGCGTCGACATCGCAGAACACGGACCTGGCGTGGGCCAGAACGCTGTTCTCCGATTCGAACAGATCGGGCTCGGGCATGGTGGCGACGGTAGCGAGAGGGGGATTCAACTGCTGGTCGTCACTTCGTCGATGAAGTCGATGGCGGGGAAATCGGCGTGCAGTTCCTGGCCGAACTCGAGGATGGTGTCGTCGTCCTCGTCGTGGAACCAGTGCAGGCGGATCTCGTTGCCACGCTCGGCGGCCTCGTTCAGCGCGTCGAACATGCTGAACAGCATCTTGGTGCTGGAGCTATTGAAGTACGTCAGCGCGACGTTGACCGTGACGGACGCGCCATCGCAGTCGGACAGGTACTTGCGCAGGCGCGCTACGGCTTCGCCGTAGAACACCGCGGCATTCTCGGGGTAGGACTCACCCTTGAGCGAAAGAACGTGCCGCGTGAAGTCGAAGCTCACTTCGGGCGAGCTTGGCGTGGCGGCGATGAACAGGTTTTCCATGGCGGGCTCTTTCCGATGGGCTCAGATGGTGGCGACGAGCTGGAACATCGTCGAGACCGGATCGGAATCGATCGGCTGAAAGTTGTACTCCAGAGGGGCGCTGGCATCGCGCGCCATCGTCAGGATGCCGAGACCGGCGCCTTTGCTGCCCTCCGGCACCTCGGCCCGCAGGGTTTCCTTGTAGGCGCGCTTGATCTCGTCGAGCGTCATGGTGCGCACGCGTTCCAGCGTGCCGCGCAGTTGCGCCACGCGCGCGGTGGACACTGGATTCGAGCACATCAGGCGGTAGTGTTCGTCGACCATGCTGATGCAGACGGAACCGTGGCGCAGATGACCGTCGGCTTGCGATGGCGATGTCAGCGAATCGGACGAGTAGTGCACGATGTTCTGCGCCATCTCCACGAACGACGAGAACAGCTTGCGACGCGTGGCGCCGTCCACGCCGCTGACGGAAAGCTGCAGGCGCACCGCGTCGGACATCGCGGCGATGATGTTCTGCGAAAAATAGCCGACGTAGTAGAAGATCACGTTGCGTTCCCGAGCCATCGCGAAGAAGGGCTCATATTCATTGTCAATCGATTGTGCGGCGGTCATGTGTTGGCGAGTGGGCGCGGTGCAACCGGATGGCGTCACGGCGCGCGGAAACAGAAGAAAGTCAGGTCGTCGCGTCGGCGCTGCGTGCCTTGCCAGTCCCGGTGCGCGTCCTGCACGGCCTGGCTGATCTGCGTCGCTGATGCGGCGCGATTCGCGCAGATCGCCTCGCGCATCCGGCGCTTGCCGAAGGCGATTTCCTTCGGGCCGCCGATCTGATCGATCAGGCCATCGGTGGTGACGAAAACCAGCGTGCCGGACGTGGTCGGAGCGACGCTGTTCTGCCATGTGAATGCCATATCGGTATCGACGTAGCCGACACCCATGCGCGCCCCGTTGATCATCTCGCCTTCGGCGTCGGCGGGTTGCAGCACGAATAGCGATGACTTCGCGCCGGCGAAGGTCAGCTGGCGCGTCGCGTTGTCGAACCAGAAGAAGGCCGCGTCCATGCCGTCGTCGGATTCCGACGCGCTTGGTGATTCACGCGGCTCGCGGTCGTTCTGGCCGAGCATCTGCTTGATGCCGCGATTCACGGCCATCAGCAGCGCGCCGGGGTCGCGCGGGCCGATCTGCTCGATGGCCTGCGTGAGTAGCGACGAGGCGATCAGCGTCATGAAGGCGCCCGGCACGCCGTGGCCGGTGCAATCGGCCAGTGCGGCGAACCAGCCGTCCTCGAAGGCGGCGAAGTGGTAGAAGTCGCCGCCGACCACGTCACGCGGTTCCCATACCAGTGCGGCGTCGGGTAGCGTGGCGCCCAGCATCTCGCGCGAGGCGCGCAGCATCGCGCGCTGGATCGTGCTCGCATAGTCGATGCTGTGCATGATCTGGCGATTGCGCTCGGCCTGCATGTCAGCCACTACGCGCATCAGTTGCAGACCTTGCCCCAGGCCGATGTACTGGTCGTCGCGCGCGATGATGAAGCCGTCGGCCAGCGCCTTTTCACCGTATTCCACGGTTCGGAACGTCAGCGCGTCAATGCTCATGGCCGCGTCGACGATCAGCGGCTCCTTGTCCATGAACGCGATACAGCTTTTGCGGTTATAGAGCTCGCGATGGTATGGCTTGCTCATCTGCGAAAGAAAGATCGACCGGTTGATCAGGCCGATCGGCTTGCCTTGCTCGGTGACGGGCAGGCAGGCCAGGTCGCGATGGGCGGCAAAGACTTCCAGCACATCCTGGTTCGTCTGGTCGGTGGTGACAGACGGGGTCGGCATGGCCAGGTCTTCGGCGCATGGCTGTCGGAAGCGCGGACGGGCAGCGGAAGGGTCGACCAGTACGCCAGACATGACGGGAGGGACACTGTGTGGAAAGTGGCCCAGAGTCTAGGCAGGCTATATGACGAATCCGTGACGCTTCGGCCCCGAAGGCCAATGTTGCTTCCCTACTGGCGAGGGATGGCGGGCGTAGCGCTTTGAGGAAGGGGGGGGCTACCGTCAACCGCCACCGTTCGGGCCGACGGCGACCGCCGGCTCAGCGTCGGCCAATGCCGCGCACCCCATCACCCGGGCCAGCAGAGGCCAGCGTTGCGCGGCGGCCACTGTTTCTACTTCGACTTGCTGGTCGAAGTACTGCTGCGCGTCGAAGCCGTCGACATGTTGGGCCAGCATGTCGATATCGCTGTAGGCCGTGGCCGCCTTGCGGGACCCGATGGGTTTGCTCATTGCTGCTCCACCCAGACGCCGTCCGGTGTGTGAATCACATAGCCGTTGGTTCGTTTCATCGTCAGCGTGGCTTCGTTCTCGCCGACCATCTGGGTCTGCGGAAGATCCTCGACGTAGTGCGCCAGATCGGGCGCCCCCTGGCGGAACGGGCTGTCGGCCACGAGATTGAACACCAATTGTGACAATCCGAAGAAGCTCGTCGGGGCGTCGACGGTTACCGGCTGCGGCGTTGCCGTGGTGGGCAGGCCGACCAGTTTCACGCCCACGGGCACGTGGATGATGTTGGGAGTGGGAATCTCGCGCAGCCCCGAGATCTGGTTCTTGTCGCCGCGTAGCGCCGCGCCATGCTCGGGCACGAAGATCACCACGGCCTTGCGGCCAGACTTGCTGATGGTGTCGATGATCCGGTCGACATCGTCGAGCAAGGTCTTCAGGCGCAGCGGGTAGGACTCGATGCTGGTCAGGCGCTTGTCGGGCAGGCGATTGCCGTCGTGCAGCGTGACCGTGTTGTAGTAGAGCGCCACGGGGCCCTTGTCCTGCGCCAGGTGCTGCTTGTACCAGTGGTCAAAGGTATTGAAGTCGTCCAGGATCGGCGAGTCGTCGAAGGCGCGCATGGCCACCGGCACGCCTTCGGTCGATTCCATCTTCACGCCCTGAATGCCGATCTCGGTCTCCACGTAGGTGCGGAAGTTGTCGAAGCGGCCATCGTGGTTCATCAGGATGCGCGGCGTGAAGCCGGCCTGGGCCAGATCGGCGAACAGGTGGCATTCGGCGGGCGCGGGGTCGTACAGGTCCTTGTGCGGCTGCTGGCCGCATGACGCGCGCAACAGGCGGATGGCGGCTGGGCCGCTATAGCTGGCGGCGGAACTGAAGTTCTTGAACAGGTAGTCGAAGCGCGACAGCAGTGGGTGATTGAGGCTCTTGGCCGCGTCGAGGTCATCCCACGACAGCGAGCAGATGTGCAGCACAATGATGTCGAACTGCGCGTCAGGCGTTGCGGTAAGCGGCGAGAAGGTGGCGGTGCGCTGGGTTTCCTGCTGGCGGAACGCGGCCAGGATGGCGTCGTAGTTGTTGGTGGCGTTGATATCCGCGCGCGCCGATCCGGCGGATTGCGCCGTTGCTTGCTGAGCCTTCGCGCCTGGCAACGTGATACCGGTGCCATACCAGATCGGCATGGCGATCAACGCAAGCAGGACGAGCGTAGTGGTGCGAATCCATCGGTTGATCAGCAGGTACACCAGGACCACCAGCACCACGGCCACCACCATCTGCACCGGCACGAAGCGCTGGAATAGCTCCACCAGGTATCCGGGCGTGAAGGCGCGGATGTTGGAAAACTCCGTGAGCAGACGCGTGAACGGCGGCAACGTGGATTCCCGCCACGCCAGCGCCGCACCGGCGCCGATGGCGATGATCTGCCGCAGTACGCGCAGAATGCGCGACTCGAGCGGTATCACCAGCAGCAGGGCGAAGACCAGGTTCAGCAGCCATATCGGTTGCATCTGCCCGGTATGGAACAGGTAGATCTTGGCGAGGAAGTAGAGGTTCCAGAGTCCCATGGGGTCTCGCTTAGGGGTTCGGGCCGGTCAGGGCAGACGTGAGCGGCGTCGCGCGGTCACCAGCTCGACGGCATCGACGAAGGCATCGTAGAGCCGTAGCAGGCCCTGGTAGCCCATTTCAACGACTTCCTTGAAGCTGCGCAGCGGAGCATCGACGCGCTCGTCGTCGAGCCAGTCGATCCACGCGTCGGCACGGCCGAACGTGCACTGGATCAGCTGTGCTTCGCGCTCGACGCTCAAATCATCCATGCGCACCCCAAGGTGGCGATTGATATTGCGCGTGACCATGGCGGGGAAGTGATAGGTTCGTGAGCCGCGCGACAGACATACGCCCACCGGCGCGCCTTCGACCAGTGGCACGTCGATCGGCAGCACCATGCCCAGGCCGCCCATCGAATAGTTCTCGGTCTTGCACGCGATCGTGCGGCCATCGGGCAGCAGCAGAGTCGCCGGCACGCGCATCGGGATACGGTGCGATACGCGCACCTGCCGTGCCTCGCGGGCCACGCCAACGGCAGCGCCGAGCATGATGAGGTTGAACGTTGCCCATCCCATGTTCATCAGCACGGTGGCGGGCTCGTCGGTGCCCCAGAACAGCAGGCGGAGCACGCCGAAGACAAGGCCGGCCACGTTCAGCGCCAGCAGTACCAGATAGGGCTTGGAGATGGTCCAGTCCAGATAGTCGTCGGCGATCTGCCCGCCCTTGGCCGTTACGTTGAACTTGCCGGCGCGCGGATTGATGAAGGCCACTGTGGTGGGCAGCACGATGTACCACGCCAGCACGGACTCGTAGACCTCCGCCCAGAACGAATGTCGGTAGCGACCCTGAAGCCGCGAGTTGGTTACGTTGGCGATCAGCAGGTATGGCAACACGTAGGCCATGATCATCAGCGCCGACGTATTGATCACGTGCAGCCCGAAATACAGATACGCGATCGGCATGGTCAGGAAGATCAGCCGTGGAATGCCGTAGAAGAAGTGCAGCATCGCATTGCTGTAGCACAGGCGCTGGAACAACGTCAGGCCCTTGCCAAGCAGCGGATTGTCCAGACGGAAGATCTGCGCCATGCCGCGTGCCCACCGGATGCGCTGGCCGATGTGGCTGGACAGGCTTTCGGTGGCCAGCCCGGCGGCCTGCACGGTACGCAGGTATGCGCTGTTGTAGCCACGGCGGTGTAGTTTCAGTGCGGTGTGCGAGTCTTCGGTGACGGTCTCTACCGCGATGCCACCGATCTCGAGCAGCGGCGCGCGCTTGATTACCGCGCAGGAGCCGCAGAAGAAGGTGGCGTTCCAGAGGTCATTGCCGTCCTGGATCAGGCCGTAGAAAAGGCTGCCTTCATTCGGCACGCGCCGGAAGGTGTCGAAATTGCGTTCGAACGGATCGGGCGAGAAGAAGTGGTGGGGTGTCTGGACCAACGCGCACTTCGGATCGTCCAGGAACTCGCCCATGGTCATCTGCAGGAACGAGCGCGTGGGGATGTGGTCGCAGTCGAAAATCGCGATGTAGTCCCCGCTGGTGCGGGGTAGCGCCTGATTGATATTGCCGGCCTTGGCGTGGCGATTGTTATCGCGCGTGATGTAGCCCACGCCCGCCGCTTCGGCGAACTCGCGCATCGCCGGCCGGTGGCCATCGTCGAGGATGTAGACGCGCAGCTTGTCGGGGGGCCAGTCCATGCTGCGTGCCGCGTACACCGTCGGCTGGACCACGGCGAGTGATTCGTTGTACGTCGGGATGAAGACATCGACGGTAGGCCATAGGGACGAGTCAGCCGGCAGCGGCTTTGGCTTGCGATGCAGCGGCCAGGCGGTCTGCAGGTAGCTCAGCGCGAGCACCAGCCACGTGTAGCACTCGGCTGCGTAGAGCAGGTAACCGATCACGGCCTCGGTCGTGGTGGCGAACTGCAGCGTCTGTGTGGAGCGCCACCAGATATAACGCACGGCCATCAGCATGGAGACGGCGATCATCGTGATCGTGGCCAGCCGCCCAGGAATGCGCCGCACGACGATCAGTATGGCCCAGACCACGGCGAACATCAGCATCTGGCTCGCGAGCGTCAGCGGCGTGGTGCCGATGACGACGGTGGCGATGGCTGCGATGACCATGGAGATCGGCAGGACATATGGAATACGCCCGACCTGCGCGGCAAGCGACTCGAGCGAATAGGCCACTCGATTCCAATCCGGTCGAGGCAGGATCGACAAGAACTGGTGGTGCAGTCGCGATGTCGTATTCCAGACGGGCTCGAGTACCCGATCGAGCCAGCGGCGCAGCCAGTTGTCGCGCTCCGGCTCGGCCATCGAACGTTGTTTGCGTGGATCGGCCGCCAGTCGAAATCGAGGTCTTGGGGGGCGGATGAACAGGCGCCACATCCACGTGCCTGTGCCCTGGCGCTTGCCAATGCCGAGCCGGGTCATGGCGCGTCTGTGAACCTGCGCGGCCCATTCCGCCGGGATGTCGCGCTTGCCCGGTCGCGGCGGACGAAAGAACAGGCGGAGCAGCCAGTTGCCGGCATTCGCGGTGCGCGTCACGCCGAGCGCCCGCGCCACGCGGTCGCGGGCACCGGAGAACAGTTCGCTTAGCGAGAAGCGGCGCGCGCTCATGGACGGGACTCCTGTGTGGCGGCTTCGAGCCATGCCGACAACCATGACGCCAGGCCATTCATGTCATGCGCGGCCTGCGAGTGCGGCGTGCTGCGGCAGAAACTCTCGCTGCGGGCCAGCGCCTCGGCCACGCTGCTGTCGTCATGCACGTGATAGGGCAGCATGTCTTGCCCGAGCATGGCCTGCAACAGCGCGACGATATCGACATGAAGTTGCCGCGCAGGCTGCAGCCGCGTAGCCACATAACGGGCGGTCTTGCCTTGCGCGGTCAGCGCGTCGGCCAGTCGGCGCAGCGTCAGGCAGGTCTCCGGTTGCGCCGGGGCCAGGACAAGCACCAGATCGGCGGCCGCGATGGCCTGATCCGCAAGTGGCGATGGCCAACGCGCGCAGTCGATCAACGTTACCCCGCGCGGTGGCAGATCCACCTGCGCCAGCAGGCGGCCGAGCCAGTCGGGCGCGGCGTTTGCCAGCGCGGCGGGGGCGCCGCCGCTGCCCCAGGGCACGAACAGCACGTCATCATCGCTGCGTTGTCCGGCGCGTGCCCACGCGCCAGGGGTCGGTGCGTCGAGATAGGCACCGAGGCCATCCTCGGGAATTTCTCTCATCCCGAAGTGAAAGCCGAGCACGTTGGCGGGATCGCATTCCAGCGCCAGCGCCGGGTGCTTGCGCTGGGCCAGCAGCGAGGCCAGTTCCGCCGTCAGCGTGCTGCGGCCAGCGCCGCCCGTGGTGGAGACGATGGCCACGGTATTCATGACTGGTCTCCACCGCCGATACGGCGCTTGCCACGTATCACCAGGGCGTCGAGTTGCGGTGGTAGTCGCACGCTGCGACGGGGCCGTGGCGCGGTCCAGCGTGGCAGCCAGCGCAGCAGGTCAAAGCGCCACGTCAGCCACGCAAGCGGTGCCGCCAGAATCAGTCCCCAGACGAAGTAGCCGAGAAAGATGGGCATGGGTCAGCGTAGTGGTTTGAGCGGCACGGGATGGTGTCGCGGCAGGGCGCGTGGGCCACCGCCGCCTTGTGCCCGGCGAGGCGCGATCAACGGCAAGGTCTGCACCGGGGCCGGTGTCGTTGGGGATGCCTCCGTTGGTGCATCCGACGGTTCCGTGTGGCTCGATGGTTCCTGGGCCAGCCAGCGTGTGTAGTCGGGAGGCGGATAGGCCTGAATGTCGGCCTCCAGTTCGCTCAGCGTCGCGGCGATCGATTCGTTGTCGCCGCTGCGCAGATCACCCTGGAACATATCGGCCATCGGACGCTGGAACACGCGCGCGCATACGGCGTCAACATCGTCCAGCCGGCAGGCGAAAAAGAACGCGTACACGCTATCACTGCCCGCGGTGCAGAGATCGCCGGCGCGATTCATATGGCAGGCGCGCAGCGCGTCGATATGCGCCACTTCGGGCAGCAGCGGCAGTTGCAGCAGTACGTGTGGCAGCCGGATCAGGCGGCTGCGGTCCACCGCATCGCGCACCAGAGAAAGGAATGTGTCGGGCGTCACGTAGCCGGTGGCCGACGTTGTCAGCACGGCCGACAGGGCGCTGTGATAGTCGGCGAGGATTGGCCGCGAGAAGACCTGGCCCTGCAACGCGTCGATCATCGCCTGCATTCGCGCGAACGGCGTGCGTTGCGCTACCACGGCATTGGCGCCGAGGTTGAGCATCAGCAGCTCATAGTGCTGGCGCATGGCCTCGCGGTCCTCGCGGATCACGATCTTGAGTGCGCGGCCCGCGCTACGCCGCAGGCGGTGCACCTGGCTGGCCAGCAGTTCCAGGTCACGGCTGCCCGAATAATGCAGGATCACGGTCGCGGCCACGGACTGGCTGGCTGTGGCGACGGCGGCTTCGTTGCTGTCAACGATGCGCCAGTTCTCGGGAACGAAGCGCTCGCGCAGCACCGCGTCGCGGCTGACGATCACGCGGTCTTCGTCGGGCGCCAGCATTCCCGCTTCCTCGATCTGGTCGCTGTAGGTGTCGGACGCCACCATCAGCCGCTGCTCGTGCGGCGCGAAGCGAAGCCGCAAGACCTCGCCGGCCACCACCGACTGCTTGTCGCGCCAGAACGCGACTTCCCAGGTGTACTGCCCCTGCTGCTGGGAAAGTTGCGCCGCACCGGCAAAACGGCCGTGGAAGGCCTGCAAGTCGGGCGGCGATTGTCCCGGCGCCAGTGGTGGCGGCGCGACCACGAGCAGCACGCCACAGCGTTCTTTCGCGCACCAGTCGTTCAGGCGAACGCCTTGGCTCGCCAGGGAGACCGCATCCTGCCAGCTGAAAAATGCTTCGGCGCCTTCGATCAGGAACATCGTGCCCCGCGCGCCGCATTGATCGGTGAGTGCCTGAAGCGCGTCGATCAGGGCATCGATGCCGTCGCGGCCGGGTTGGGCGCGCAAGGCACAGAGATTGGCGCGCGAATGCAGCGCGCGATTGACGTCGATATCGAGCCCATGCTCGCGGAGCACCTTGGCGATGCCATCGGCATCACGCGTCGAGAGCACACTGGCGGGTCCGCGTAGCGCGACGGCGGCGGTTTGCCAGAAGAACGCATCGCGTGCGGGCGAGGGCTGCGCGTACACCACGTGCGCGCGGCCGCTGGCCAGCGTGCCGAGCGCTGGCGCCAGCCCTTCGATCGCGAGCAGGGTGCGCGCCTGCAGCCGTGCCAGCAGCGGTTTGCGGGAGGGGCGGGGGGCAGAGTGTTCGACGTCGTTCATGACAGAACCCGATAGCTCAGTATGTCGCTCAGTAAGTCGAGTAGGGCCGCACTGGCGCGGGCGGGTACGGCACCGGGTCTTTCCGCTTGTCGAACAGATACCGGAGCCAGGCCATGGCACGGTTCGGCGCGTAGTCGCGTGACCGGTCGATCGAGAATGCCGCGCCAACCACCCAGTGCGGCGCGAGCGTGTATTCGATCGTCGCGCCCAACGTGTAGCTGAAGCCACCGCCCGAACCGCCCTTGTAGATCGCGTTGCCGCTCATCGCTTGCAGGTCGGGGCGGGTCGGGAAGTACGGCGCGTCGTTCTCGTAGGTGAATGACCACCCTGCCGAGCCAAGGAAGCGCCATGACCACTTGTGATACCGCCCGGTCCAGTCCAGCGGGATGCCGAACGACACATAGCGTTGGGGGCTGTAGTAGCCGCCATGTCCAAACGTATAGAACCGCTGGTTGTCGGAGTAATGCCAGTAGTTGAGCACCAGGCCGCTGGAGACCCTCTGGTCTCGAGCCATGTAGACCGGCACGTCGAAGCCGGTGCGCACGGTGATTTCGCGATTGGTCTTCACGTTGTCACCAGTGTAGAGGCCGGCGCCGACGTCGGCAAACAGGCCAACGCGTCCCACGTCGCGCGCATAGCGCAAGTGGACGCCGTTGCGCACGATGCCGCCCCAGTGCTCCCCGGTGACGGGATCAACGGCCCCCGCGTACGAGATCAGCGAACTCGTCACGGCACGCCGCGAGATGTCCGCGCTGAACGACGATACGCCGAGGTCGGCGCGATAGCGGAAGCCGCCAACCACGTTCTGCTCGGTGAAGCCAAGCGGCGTGGTGCCGATATCGGCGCGCCAGCTGTTGTACGCGCCATCGTATTCGTAGCCGGCGGCCAGGGCCACACCCTTGTCGGTCTGGCCGATCGCCCCGAGCCCGGCGTTGCCGAGCGCCGGAATCTTGCCGAAGGGCAGGTCACTGACCGATCGGTTGGCCTGCAGCGTACCGGCATTGAGCAGCACGGTATCCGCATGGAAAAAATAGTGGCCCGTATAGCCATTCGGAATCCGCACATAGAGCGGAATCTCGGTGGCGTTCAGCTTGGAGATGCCGTCGTCGCCGGACTTGTTCGACTGCAACACGGCCGTCGCCACTTCGCCCTGGCGACGTGCCTCCAGGCCCGCCAGCGCGCGCTGCGCGGGCGTGCCTTCGGGGCCCGGGAGCACGCTCTCGCGCTGCTCCAGCCCAAGTGCGGTGCGATAGATCTCCGCCGCATCGTTGTAATCACCGCGCGACTGGGCGATGCGGCCGCGCTGCACGGTGATATCGGCGCGATTCGGGAAGCGGGCGTCGAGTGCATCGACGACAGCATCCGCTTCGTCCTCGCGCCGCAGCGCGGTGAAGCGCCGCGCTACCGAGAGGCGTGTGTCGATATCGTCCTCGGGCGCTTCGGCCAGCACCGTGCGCACGATGTCGAGCGCCTCGTCGGTGCGGCCCATGCGTTCGTACTGACGCGCCAGCGTCAGTTGCGCGCTGGCGTCGTGCGGATCGGTGGCCAGCACCTGACGCGCCGCATCGGCCGCGCCCTTGAAGTCGCCGTGGGCCTCGCGCAGGTCCGCGAGCTCCAGCAGCCAGCGACGGTCGCGTTGCTGTGCTTCGGGCACTGCATACAGGGTGTCGCGCGCGCCGTTGAAGTCGCCTTCGGCGATCCGCCGATCGGTCTCGCGGATGGCCAGTCGCAGTGACTGGTCGGCGAAGCTGGCGCGTTGTTCGTCGGTGATCCCGGGCAGGGCGGTCGAATCGGCGATCCACTGGCGCAATGCCTCGTCGCGATCGGCCGCTGCCAGCAATTCGCCATAGCGCAGGCGGATGTCGAGATGCGGGTCCTCCGGGTGCGCGGCCAGCCAGTCGCTGACCAGATGCAAACCGGTTTCCGGCTCGCCGAGCGCGATCCATTCGCGTCCGATCGACGCCAGCATGTGCGGATCGTTCTGGGCCTCCTGCTCGGCCTGATGTAGCAGGGCGCGTGCCTCGTCGTCGTGTCCCTCGGCAACGCGCAGCCGGGCTTCGCGCAGCAAGCGCTGGGCGGCCAGGTTATGTCCCAGGTTTCTCATCCCTTCCGAGCGTTCGGCATCCGGCACGGCGGCCAGCACCGTAGTGGCCGCGTCGATGTCGTCCACGCTGTTCAGGTAGAGCGCCGTCGCATAGCGCATTTCACTCGTCGGCGCAGCCTTGAGACCGTCGTCCATGACGGTGCGGCCCAGCGCGGGCAGTCCCAGGTCGCGATAGAGGCGGGCTAGCGTGAAGCGTGTCCAGGCGTCGTCGGGCTGCAGCCGAACCGATGCCTCGAGGTTGGCGATGGCGGGGCTGCGCTTCTGCTGCGCCAGCAGCCGTTCCGCCTGCACGGATAGCAGGTCGGCACGCATCGCGCGCATTTCGCTCTCCGAGCCTTTCATGCGCGGCTCGACGCTGGCGATCAGCGGGTCGATTTCGGCATCGCGATGTTCCTTCTGCAGGAGTTCGACCAGCGAGCGCAGCGCGCCCATGTCGGGTTTGGGGCGGGCCAGCATCTTGCGCAGCAGCGCCTCGGCTTCGGCATCCTTGTTCTGCGCGATCAGCGCGTCGGCCAGGATGCCTTCCGCGCTGTCGTTGCCAGGCTGCTGCGCCAGTGCCTTGCGGGCCAGCGCTTCCGCTTCGGCCGGCTTGCCTTGCTTGTTCGCGTCGCGTGCCTTGGAGATCATGCCCCAGAACGTCGCCGTGGCCATCAGGCTGCGCCATTTGTTGCTCGGGTCGAGCTGCTGCGCACGTGCGAACAGTTCGCGTGCCTCGTCGTGCCGGCCTTCGCGCAGGCGCACGAGTCCGAGCCCGCCCACCACTTCGGCATCGTTCCGCCGCTTTTGATACGCCTTTTGCAGGGCGATGTCGGCCTCACTGAGCTGGCCACGCTCGAGCTGTGCCAGCCCGCGTTGCCGGGCCTGATAGGCGGGGTCGGCCTGCAGCCGCTTCTGCTCCTCTACCTTCTTGCCGAGATCGGCGAGGGTTTGCCGCGCGGCGTCGTCGTCGGGCACTTCCTTGAGGTAGCGCTCGAACCAGACGTAGTAGGCCGGGTCATCATTCACGCGGTAAAGCGTGCGCCGCCAGATGTCGAGCGCGGTCTTGCGGTCGCCATCGGGGCGCTGCGTGATGCGGTAGAGGATTCCGATACCTTCCTGGCGGGTGCCGGCGCGGTCGGTCAGCAGATCGCCCAGTGCGAGCTGCAGTGCCATGTCGTTGGGGTTCTGGCGCGTGCGGCTGCGGAGTTCGCTGATGGCCCGCGTGCGGCCATCCGGCGTGCCGGAGAGGATGCGGTAGTAGTCACGTGCCAGATCGCCGCTAGGCGCGCCGCGCGGGAACAGCAACAGCAGCCGCTTCACGGCTTCCTCGTCCTTGCCGGATCGCGATAGCAACCGGATGGTGGCCATCTCGCGCTTGTCGCGCGTGGCGATCCGATAGGCGTCCTCGAGTTCGAGCGTCGCGGCGCTGCCCGGCGCGGACTGCCGCAGCTTGGCCAGCAGCTTGCCGGCTTCGGCGGGGCGGTTCGAACGGATCTCGATCAGGCCCATCAGCTTCAGCGCCTCGGGCTGGTTCGGGTCGATCAGCAGTGCCTTTTCCAGGATGCCGCGCGCCATATCGGCGCGGTTCTTTGCCTCCCACATTTTGGCGGCGGCCAGCAGCTGCGCCATCTGCGCGGATGTGGCTGGCGGCGACACACCTGCCGCTGGGGCAGGATCGGCCGCGAAAGCCGGCAAGGCGGAACTGGCCAGCAACAGCGCCAGCGTGGGAGCTAGCGCGTGGCGGGGCATGTGGATTTCCAGGCCGGCACCAGAGTGCCGTCCGCTTCGAAGCGGAAATGTCCGTCAAGATGGCCCAGGCCGAACAGCGCCAGCACCTGGCTGTAGTAGCCGGCGGGCTTCTGCGCGGCCAGGTCGCGGGCGCGCTGCGCCTGCGCGCGCGCATCATCGGTCTGTCCCAGGGCGGCAAGGTAGGGCGCGACGGCTGCCGAGAAGCCACCGTTGCCGCTGTTCGGTCCGAACGTGCCCGACTGGGTATCGACCCGCTCGGGCGGATCCCCTTGCTTGCGGACGTAATCGGCCATCGGGCGGAACGCCTGGAGCACCGAAGTGCGCAGCGGATCGCGTGGCGCCATCATGCCGGCCCAGAGATATACCCGGATCGCGTTATATGAGCCGCCGGCCTGTGTCTGCGTATCAGGCCGGAAGCCTCGACCCTTGTGATACTCCACCCAGTCAGGCGAAAAGCCGTGCGGCGCCGTGTTCAGGATCAGCCGGGCCGAGGTGTCGACCAGCGTTTTCCAGCTGCTGTCCTCGCCCGGCATGGCTGCCAGCCGCCGCATGACCTGCAATGGCACATAACTCGGATTCAGGCGCCAGACATCGGGCGACGTGTGGAATCCAGTGGGCCCGGGCAGCAACGTGCGGCCGAGTCCGGGCAGCACCGCCGTTTCCTCGCGCAGGGCGCGACGCGCCAACAGCGTTCCAAGCGCCGTGAAGCGGCGCTCGTTCCAGAGGCGGCCGGCTTCGAGCAGGGAGTAGGCGATCCACAGGTCCGCGTCCGATGCCGGATTGGCGTCGATGACACCCCAGGTGCCTGCGTGCTCGCCTTCGGTGCGCTTGCCCCAGATCCACGCGGGCAGATGGGCCGTCAGGTCGCCTTGCGCGAGGTTGTTCTCGGTCCAGGTCAGCAGCTTGTCGAAGGTGGCGCGGTCGTTGGCCACGAGCGCGAAGAAAAGCGCATACGACTGGCCTTCGGAGACCGTCACCTGCTGGTCGGTGCTGTCGTCGATCACGCGGCCGTCCTGGCTGATTGTGCTGCGCCGGAAGGCATCCCAGTCGGGCCACGCGCAGGTGGCCGCGGCACTGGTCAACACCGTGCCGGCCAGCGTGCATACGACGGTAGCCCGCAACAGCCAGGCCCTTGCCCGACGCATGTCAGCCTCCGTTGCGGCGTGCCGCCAGTCGGCTCAGCGCCCAGAACAGCGTCAGCGCCACGATCAGGCCGGCAATGATGCCCGCGATCGCCAGGAGCGCCGGATGCCCGGACAGGCGCATCCACAAGCGGCCATACCAGGGCAGGCTGCCGACGTAATACCGTTCGCCCAGGCGCAGGCCTTCCAGGTCCCGGTGGTGGATCACGGTCAGGTCGCCGCGGATCTGCGCCACTCTGCCGGGGTCCTCGAGCACATCGAGTACATCGCGCAGACGCTCGTCGGCCGTGGCCGTCAGCGCGACGATGCTGTGCTGCGCCTTGAATGGCGATTCGAAGCCGATCAGCGCGGCCAACGGGCCATCGGCGGTGAGGATCGCGCGCCCGGCAGGCGAAACGTCGAAGTCGTCGGTGCCGCTGAGCCAGTTCGACCACGCGTGCGAGCGCTGGTCGCGCAGCGTGATCTCGGTCTTGCCGCGCTCGATCATCAAGGGCAGCGACTTGCCCCAGCCGGTCAGGATCTGCGCCGCGCTGCCGGTGCCAATGATGACGAGATTCCGGTCCTTGACGGTGTCAATGGCCTTGGCAGGTGCCACGGCCACGCGCAGAGATGGCAGGCCGGTCCATTTGCCCATGTGGCCGAGCATGGTCAGTGCGGCTTCCTGGTCGATGGTGGTGGGGGCGTCGGGCACCACCACGGCGGTATCGGCCAGATCGGCCAGGCGCGTGAACGGATAGCCACTATTGGCGAAGAACGCCAGGTTGGGCAAGGCGGCGTAGTGCGAGAAGCCGCTGAAGTCGATCGACGAATCCGGGTCCACCGCCGCGCGCGCCACGTTGGTCGCCGTCGACGCGCACAGACCGGTCTTCTGCGAGTCCATACTGAAGCGGAACTGCATCTGGTTGTTGCTGCCGACGCGGAACGCGGGGATCAGGATGTCGCTGCTGGCCGAGACACTGCCGCCGGACAGCAGCGGCACGCTGACGAGGTTCTCGTCGCCCTGCGTGGTCAGCGGCTTAAGGCGATACGAGCGCACGAGCTGGTCGTTGATATCGACGCTGAGCACTGAATCGTTGTACGTCGAGGGCGCGGTGTAGCGGTACTTGATGCTGAGCGGCACCGATCGGTCGTTCCAGCCGAACAGGTCAGCCGGCACGCGCAAATTAACGCGGATGGCATCCGGGCTGGCGCCGGCCACCTGGAGTTGCTGCGGATCGGTGACGAGTTCCTTGAACAGGACTGGGCGATCCACCGGGGCCCACGCTGGCGCGTCATAGGGCTGGCGCGGCTTGCCCAGGTCCACGGCCTGCACGCCGGTGCTGGCGCCGGCCATGGCGGCCTTGCCCAGAACCAGCGCATTGGCGGCCAACTGCAGTTCTTCCGGATTACGCCCGGCCAGTACCAGCAGCTTGCGCGCGGGGTTTGCGGGGTTCGGCATGACGCGTACCGAGGCGCCTTCGATCTTGTCGATACGAAGACCGTCCGGAATGGCGTTGGGCATGACCAGTGCGATCGCGTGCGCATCGCCGGGCGCGGTGCGCGACACCGGGAAGCGAAGCTCGCGATAGCTTGCCAGCGCGCCGAGCCAGGAAGCCACGACGCCAGCGGCGCGCAGCACGGCGGGATCAGTATTCGCAGGCAGCACAAACGGCACGGTGACGCGGTTGTTGTCGCGGCGGTCGAAGAACGGCGCGGGCAGCAACGCCAGGTTGTCCGGCAGCGTCACGTTGGCCTTGCTCAGCGTCAGCGTGGTGCTCGGACTGATATCGGCCCACAGGCTTGAATGGAACGGGTCTTCGCAATGATCGAGCGTGTAATGCGCGATCATCTGCACGTTGATGCGGTTGAAGTCCGTGAAGTAGCGCGGGTCCAGATCCACTTCGCGGGTGACCTGTTGCCCGGCGTGCTCCTGATCCAGCGGGATCGTCGCCACTACCTCATCGTTGAGGCGAATCTTCAGGTGCGAGAGCGGGAAGACGAGCGCTGGCGAATAGGTGAATACCAGCTTGAGCCGGGCTGCGGTGACCACTTCGTCGAGCCGGACGCCCACGTTCAGTGTGTGGTCCGGGTCCACGCCGCGCAGCGGAATCGGATAGTTGGCCCCCATCTGGGCGAGTGTCAAAACTTGGGTGCGGGTGACCAGCGGAGAAGCCGCTGTCGCGCCCGGCGAGGGCGGGGGTGCTGCGGCGGGTGAAGACGCCGCGACCTGGGCGGCCGACTGGCCAGGAATCGTCGAGATCAGGAAGGCCGTCGCCATGGCGGCAATCCGCGTGCAGCCACATCGCAGGCCTGACACCAAATTCGTCATATAGGGCGCCCTGTAGGAGTGGCACGGCGAAGGCACGTGAACGCAATGCCGATGTCGCGCACTGAAGTTTCGCGTGACGAATATATCACGCTGTTTTTTGTCTGCTGCATGGCAATGCACGCTAGATCAATGAATTAAAAAATATTCAATACAGGCCGACTTTGTCGTTGAAATAGTTTTAGGCGCGCGTCTTGCCGAAGTCACATCGACGGAGGGGCGATGCCGCGACGACATGCCGAAATTGCATAAAGGCAGCCCGCGCCATGTGAAAGAATTCACTTCACAATCTTCCTTGCCCAAATATTGACCATGTCTGAAACAGTCGTTTTCCTGAATGGGGAATTGCTTCCCCTGTCCGAAGCTCGCGTGCCCGTGCTCGATCGCGGGTTCATCTTCGGTGATGGCATCTACGAGGTGATTCCGCTCTACAACGGCAAGCCGTTCCGTGGCGCTCAGCATCTGGCGCGCCTGCAGCGCAGCCTTGCCTCGATCGGCATCCCCAACCCCTATTCGGAGACCGAATGGCTGGCGCTGATCGACCGCGTGGTCAAGGCCAACGGCCTGGGCGACCAGATGGTCTACATGCAGGTGACGCGCGGTGTGGCCAAACGGACCCACGCATTCCCGACGGAAGTCACGCCGACCGTGCTGATCATGACCAACCCGATGGCACTGCCGCCGGCGGCATCGGTGGAGCAGGGTGTGGCCTGCGTGACGATGGAGGACCGCCGCTGGCTCAACTGCCAGATCAAGTCGACCTCGTTGCTCGGCAACGTGCTGGCCGCTCAGGTGGCCGCCGAGGCAGGCGTCACCGAGGCGATCCAGTTTCGCGATGGCAATCTGACCGAAGCATCGTCATCGAACGTCTGGCTGGTCAAAAATGGCCGCGTCTATGCGCCGCCCAAGGACAACCTGATCCTGGAAGGTATCCGCTATGGCCTGATGGAAGAGCTCTGCGCGGCGATGGACATCCCGTTCGAGGCCCGCCGCATCACGCGCGACGAGGTGTTCTCCGCCGACGAAGTCCTGCTGTCGTCGGCCAGCAAGGAGCTGTTGCCGGTGGTGACAATCGACGGCAAGACCATCGGCGCGGGCAAGCCCGGCCCGGTGTTCCAGCGCCTGTTTGCGGCGTATCAGGCAGCCAAGTCGGCGCTATGACAAGCGTCATGTCCCTGCGGTGGTCGCGTGCTAGGATGGCGCGCACGAACCACCGAAAGGAGGCTGCTCATGGCCAAGCGCGAGCGCAGCCGGCATGCCATCAAGGAAGAGGTGAGCCGGCGCATTCATCAGATCGATGAGGTTGCCGACGATGGCGCGCATATCCGGGTGCCCGACCCCGAGCCGCACGAGCGCGACGCGCGGGGTCGCAACTGGGACATGGACTATTTCGGCAATGCGCGCGGATACGAGGCATCGATCCGCATCGTGGTCGATGAAGTACGCGACGAGTTTGATCTCGTCGACGATCCCGCAACAAGGGTGCCGAACCCGTTCGGCGACTGAGCGGGGGCGGAATCCCTAGTGCATCAACCCTGGCCAGGACGGTTGGGGTTGCCATCTCTCGATGGACGCGGCCGGCAGTGGCTGGGCGAACAGGAATCCCTGGCCTACGTGACAGCCTTGGTCGAGCAGGAACTGGCGCTGGAGTGCGCTGGTGACCCCCTCGGCCACCACGGTCAGATCCCGCGCGCGGCCAATCCGGATCACAGCCTCCACCAGGGTGCGCGTGGCCTCGCTGGTCTCCAGATCCACCAGGAAACTCCGGTCGAGTTTGATCTCGTCGACTGGCAATTGCATGAGCCGGCTCAGGCTCGAAAATCCCGTTCCAAAATCGTCGATCGACAGGCGCACGCCAAGCTTGCGCAGGGCTGCGATCGTGGCTTCCGCTTCGGAGGTGTGATCGAGGAACACGCTTTCCGTGATCTCGATGGTCAGTTCGCCGGCGGGCAGCGCGTGCGTTCGCAGGGCCTGCGCCACCACGTCCGGCAGCGCTGGGTCACGGATCGAAAGCGGCGAGAGGTTGACGGAGATGGCCGGCACCGCGGCGCCGCGCCGCCGCCAGCGTGCCTGCTGTGCACATGCTTCGCGCACGGCCCAGTATCCGAGCGCCACGATCAATCCGGATTCTTCGGCCAGCGGCACGAACACCGTGGGCGCGATGTCGCCGCGGTGCGGATGCGGCCAGCGCGCCAGCGCTTCCACCGCCCAAAGGTTGCCCGAAGCCAGATGGATCTGAGGCTGGTAGCGCATCTGCAACTGGCCACTGCCGATGGCTTCGCGCAGCTCGCATTCGAGCATGCGCCGATCGCCAAGGCGTCGCGCCAGCACGGTGTCATACACACAGATCTGGTTGCCGAGGTCCGGGCCACTGCGCTTCCTGGCCTGGCAGACCGCAAGGTCGGCATGATGCAGCAGCGTTTCTCGGTCGCGCGTCTGCTCGGTCAGCATGCTGATGCCGATGCTGGCTGAAGGCGAAAGGCTCAGGTCGTGTGCGACGGTAATCGGCGGATCGAGCGCGCGCAGCAGCTCATCGGCGATGGCCAGGGCCTCGTCATGTCCGTGGCCCGGTAGCAGTACGGCGAACTCATCTCCTGACAACCGGCCGACGGTGGCATCCCGCGCGTGTTCGGCAGTGGCGAATTGCAGCCGTGATGCCACTTCGATCAGAAAGCGGTCGCCGGCGCCGTGACCCTGCACGTCGTTGACGCGCTTGAAGTTGTTCAGATTGATGAACAGCAGGGCGAGCGGGGTGCCATGGGCGTTGGCGCGCGCCACGGCATCGTCGGCGCGGGACAGCAGCAACTGGCGATTCGGCAGGCCGGTCAGCGCGTCGTAGTACGCCAGGCGGTGGATGCGCTCCTGCGTCTGGTCGCGCACCAGCGCCAGCGCGCAGAGGTCGGCGGCAACACCCACAAGGTTTTCGTGGAACCCGTCCGGCAGGCGTGGCTCGTTGAAGCACAGCGCGAAGGTGCCCAGCACACGCCCGTCGGCGGCACGCACGGGGGTGGACCAGGTGGCGGCCATGCCGGCGGCAAGCGCCGTTTCGCGTAGCGTTTCGCAGCGCGGATCCTGAGCGATGTCTTCTACGGCCACGGCGTGGCCGAGAAAAGCCGCCGCGCCGCAGGAGCCCGACTGCAGGCCGATCTGCAGGCTGTCGAATGCGGCAAGCAGATCGGGGGTGGCCGATGGCATCGCCACCAGCCGCAAATGGCCGTTGGAGGCGCGCATGACAGCGGCCTTCGTGCCCGGTGCCATTCTTTCCACGCGACGGCACAGATCATTCATGATCTGCGCGGTCGGCAGGTCGCGCGCCAGGGCGTCCAGCGTGCGGTGCTGGATCGATTCGCGTACCTTGGTTGCCGTGATGTCGGTCAGGACCCAGACCGTGTTGACCAGTCCGCCACTTTGCGTCGACGCCATGATCGGACTGACCGCGACCGATAGCCAGCGCGGCTGCCCGCTCTTGTCGGGCACCAGTGCTTCATTGCGCAGCGGCAGGCCGGCCGCTAGCGGCGCCAGCAACGAAGGGATCTGCTCCGGCCGCGCGTTGATCGGCATTAGCAGATCCTGCCAGCGGCGGCCTACCGCCTGATGCCGCGCGTAGCCGAGCAGACGCGTGAAGCCACCGTTCAGGTGGCAGATCGTGCCGTGGGCGTCGGTGATCATGACCGGGTTTTCGGCGTGGTCGAGGCACAGCGAGAGCATACGCAGCCCCGGCGGGCTCAACGTGGCGCCGGGCTCGTTGCCGGTGCTGGCGTCGTCATGCAGGAAAGCGGCGAACTGCTTCGCAGGCGCTCCTGGGTTGGAGTCGCCGTCCGTGCCGAAGATGGCGATGTGCAGCCGCACATGACGCAGGGTGCCATCGGCGCGTGCGATGGCGAGGTTCTGACCGCTCTGGCCATTGGCCACGCGCAGATCGCCAAGCGCCAGGACGGACGCGCACTGGCCTAGCACGGTGGTTCGTTCCAGACCCCACAATGCCTCCGCTGCGGCATTGAAGAGGGTGATCTGGTTGCGTGCGTCGACCGCGACCACGGCATCGATCGCCTGTTCCAGCGCCTGGGTACGCATTATTTTTTGACTATCTCGTTCTTGTCGGGTGTTACGTGCGCGACCAGGTGTTGCCTGGTCTCTCCCCATCGACCTGATCGACTGATCGACGTGCACACCACGCGAGTGTACGACCGTTCCACTGCGCCCGTGGGCAGGGTTTGTCCGGCCTTCTGTCGTTGGCCGATCCACCGCAAACCAAGGCTGGGCGGGCCTGGGGACATGGGCAAAGGGCGAGAAAGGCGCTTTCGCTACGGCCTGATTGTCTCGGCACGCCAGAATTAGAGTGTTTCTTCGGAACAGGGTCTATTCGACCGTGACAATGATCGCCACGCGGCGGTTCTCCGCGCGCCCCAGCGCCGTGCCGTTGTCGGCGATGGGGCGGGTCTTGCCGAATCCGCGCACATCGAGATGATCGCGTGCGAAACCGCAGGTGAGCAGCACGCGCGCCACAGCCTCGGCACGGCGCATGGAGAGTTGCTGGTTGTACTCGATCGTGCCGACGTTGTCGGTGTGGCCGTCCACGCGCAAGGCGTCGATGCCGGCATCCCGCAGCGTGCGCGCGACCCGGGCGAGGGCGTTCTGTTGCTCGGCCGAGACCGTGTCGTCGTCGAAGCCGAACAGCACCTTGTCCGGCATGACAAGTTCCCAGCCGTTGCCAGTCAGCATGAACCCCTGGTTCTTGAGCACGGCAATTTGCGCGGGTGTCAGCTTGTGGGCGGGGCTGGCGCAACCGGACAGCGCCAGCGCGCCCAGACCGGCCAGTGTGGTCAGCAGGAAAGCGCGGCGGGGTCTGCTGGGCGCTCTCATGGTCGGCCTCTAGAGATGTGGCTCCGGTGGCGCGGACTCCGCGCTGTGCCAGGTGGCGCCGGACTGGCGCTTGGCCCCGTACATCGCGGCATCAGCGGAATGGAGCAGCGCCGTGCCGTTGCGGGCATGCAGCGGGTAGACCGCCTGGCCGATGCTGAGCGGCGCGAAGATGGTGGTGCCATCGGCCAGACACACAGGGGTGGCCATGGCGTTGAGGATGTGCTCGGCGATGCGAACCGCGTCCTCGGGCGCGCGGAGGGCGTTGACCAGCACGGCGAACTCGTCGCCGCCCAGTCGCGCCACGCTGTCGCCTTCGCGCAGGCAGCCGCGCAGGCGTTGACCGACGGCGACGAGCACGGCGTCGCCCGCCGCGTGGCCATAGCGGTCGTTGATACCCTTGAAGTCGTCGCTGTCGAGATAGAGCACGGCGGCATATTGATTGCGCGCCGCCGCAGTACGCACGGCGAGATCGAGCGCTTCAGTGAAGGCGGCGCGGTTGAGCAAGCCTGTCAGGCTGTCATGGCTGGCGCGGTGCGCCAGCGAACGGTTCTCGTGCTGAAGCTGGTTTTGCCAGGCCTCGAGTTCGTCCAGCAGGACGTTGAAGTCTTCGGACAGCGCATTCAGTTCCTCGATCCGCGCCGGTGGCATTCGCTGTCCAAACGCGCGTTCGGAACGCACCGCGTGGGCCACGCGCATCAGGTTGCGCAGGGGATCGACGACATCCCTGAGCATTCGGCGGGACATGTAGTGCGCCACCAGCGCCGTCAACAGCAGACAGGCTCCCAGGCCCAGCGTGCCTTGCAGCAGGAAGTGCAGGAGCGCCACCGGATCGCCTGCCACACGCACGCTGCCTACCTGCTGGGCTTCGTGAAGGATTGGCTGCTCGACGGCGCCCGATATCAGCAGGTCGCCGGCCACCCGGCGCAGCGCGGGGAATTGCTCGTGACCGGGGCGCTGCCACACGGTCATCGGCTGGTGGTCGCGGTCGTACACGATGACCCGCGTCACGTCCTCGGATGCGGCGATCACGGAAAGCGCATCGGCCGCGGCGGCGGCGTCGCCGAACACGACCGGCGCTTCCACCGTATAGGCGATCGAGCGCGCGACCAGCCGGAGGTTGTGATCCGCATAGACGCGCAGCGCGGTCAGCCCGAGCGCGGTCAGCGAGATGCCGACCGTGAACACGGCGATCAGCGCCACGCCAAGGTGGATGCGCCGCAGCGCGCGGTACAGCGTCGGGCGCTGTGGCACGGCGTCGTCGCGGGCGGGGGGGCGGCCGGGCCAGTTCATGATGCGGGCGTCCTGCGGCGGCCGAGCTGGAGCACACCGGGGTGGATATGAATCCCGCTGCGCGCGATGGCATCGAGATTGATCCGGAACGAAACTTGATTCTCGCGGAATGTCAGGCAAAACATGCTGCCAACTTCACATTCGAAATCTTCCTCGACGATCACCAGCACGGGCTTTCCCACCAGATCCGCCGTCAGCTTCTTGCGGCGAGCATCGGTCATGGCCCCCATATAGAGTGCGTCGCACTCGGGCGCGAGAGTGTCGGCAAGCGGATCGACGGAGCGTGCCTGGACCAGCCGGCCCGTGGATAGCGAGCCGCCTTCCATCAGCTTGCCGCCGTAACGCGCGTCCGTATCCACGCACAGCCTCAGCGTTTCGCGCTCGGCGGGCCAGCGCGCATAGCTCAGCAGGCTCATCACCATGCGGGCCACGGCTTCGGGGCGTGAAGCCGGTGCGACGGGGGCCGATACCGGGGCTGATGCAGGCGCTGCTGCGGTAACCGTGGAAGCGGCCATGGCTGCCGGCCACGTGCCGGGCGTGGCCAGCAGCAGAACCAGTGGCAGCGTCAGCGCGGAGCGCGGTCGGTGAGCGAAATTGGGCGTCAAGTACGGCAATTGGGGCGGCTGGCAGAGGGGTCCGGTGGACATCTGGTCAAGTGTCGGCACCGTTACAGAAAACTGTAGCCACTCTGGCTTATGTCCGCACCGGGCCAGATGTCTTAGATATAAGAGGATGAGGGGTGACGGAGGCGGCAGCCACCCATCCCGTGTGCTAGAGTTCCCGGACGCGTTTGTCTCGCTTGTTTCGACCGGAGGAGTCTCATGACGACCGAATCCAGACCGCAACTCAAGGCTTTCGTGCAGACCGCGCCACAGGCCGGGCGCTATGTGTGGGTAATCTCGCTGGTGGATTTCGGCGGGCAACAGATCCGGCGCACCATCGTGTCCGATGACACCTTCACGACATCCGACGCCGCCCGCGTAGCCGGTGATGCCGAACTCAAGGCGATGGCGGCGGACCACTAAGCGTTTCAGCCGGCTAGTGCAGCCTAGGTCGCGTGGTAATTTTCAGATACCCTTTCTTACATCACATTCCAGATGGCACCGATAGACTTCTTTCTATCGGTGCCAATTACAAAGAGAGGGTCCCTATGAAACGACAGCTTATCGTGCGCGCCTTTGCTGGCGCGGTTCTGCTTGGTTCGGCAGCGGCGCTGGCGCCGGCCGCCATGGCGCAGGTCAGCATCAATATCGGCATTGGCGTTCCGCCACCGGCCCCGGTCTATGAAGTCGTGCCGCCTCCGCGTGCTGGCTACGTCTGGGCGCCCGGCTACTGGGACTGGGACGACCACGGTCACAAGCATGCTTGGAAGAAGGGGCACTGGGTCGGCGAACGTCCCGGCTATGTTTATGAGCAGCCGCGCTGGGTTCGCGCCAGCAACGGCTGGGTGCTACAGCCCGAGCGCTGGAACCGCGGGCCGGGCCGAGGCGATGACGATGATCAGGGCCACGGTCACGACCATGACCGCGGCCGTGGCGGCTATCACTGCCCGCCCGGACACGCCAAGAAGGGCGAGTGCTGAGGATTGATCTCGATTCGTCGCGCCTCGCGATGCGGTGACAGCGGCGCGTGATGCCATGCTAGGATGCCCGGGCCAGAAAATTACCCGGAGATGCCGACATGTCCAAGCAGGTTTTCACGCGCGCGCAGTATCTCGATATTCTCAATGACAGTCTGCGCCGCCATCCAGGTTTCCAGCCCGGCATGGCGTTCGTTTTCCTGCCGCCGGGCGCCAGCGCCAGCCAGGCTTCGGGCGTGGGCTGCACCGGCCCGATGGAAGCGATGCCGATCTACTGCGAGATCGAGCGCGTGGCGTCGGGGCTGATCGAGGTCGAGCCGGCGTAGTGGCGAGCGTAGTGGCCGGTGTGACGGCTGGTGTGGCGACCATAGCGATAGGACAAAAGCAAAACAGGCACCCCTCGGGGTGCCTGTTTTGCTTTGTGGCGTGGCCTGCTTACGCCTCGTCTTCCTCGTCGTCAAGGAATTCGCGACGCAGCATCCAGTTGGCGATCGCTTCGTCGCAGACCTTCTTGAGCTTGCCCTTGTCTGGCAGCTTGTCGAACAGCTGAAAGTTCACCAGCGCCATGCCGATATCGGTGATGTAGAACATGCGGTCCGGCTCGTCGTGGTGGACGATGCGTCCGTCAATGCCCGAATCCTCACTGTCGGCGGGCATGTCCTCGAGTTCGACCACCCGGCACGTGAAGCGCGGGCTGCGGGTGTGGGTCAGATACTCGAATTCGTCGTGCATGACGTCGCCGCCCTTGTTGGCGATGACGGCGAAGCCCCAGATGAACCGGGGCATCGGCAGATCGGACAGATCGTCAATCTCGTCCATATCGTCCATGGTGTTCTCCCTGATGCGTTAACCGGCATTATCGCCCAAGTCCAGCACCATGAACGCAGGTATCGTCGATCATCCGAGCATATAGCCCCTGGCGAGCTTGCCGAAGTCCTCGAGTTCGCGTGCCTGCCAGGCCGAGTCGTGCGCGAGTTCCTCCGCCAGGATCGCCGCCACCCGGGGGGCGCCGTCCAGCGCAGCGCGGGCGTCCAGGAACAGCGCCCGATTGCGCCGCGCCAGCACGTCCTCAACGCGGCGGGCCAGCTCGTAGCGCGCGGCAAAGCGGACGTGGGCCTCGGTCAGGCCGGAGGCGGGCACGAGCACGTTGTCTGCGCCAGGCATCGCCTGAACCAGTGGGAGGTCGGCGCCGTAGTAGCGGTCGGGCGATCCGGTGCCCGAGGGCGGCAGGTCATTGGGCATGTTGGTCGCGCCGTGCAGCGGCAGGTCGGCCGTGCGGCACGGCGCGGCGCGCAGCAACTGCCGCTGGATCGCGGTTTCCATCACGTCCTCGGCCATCTTGCGATACGTGGTCCATTTGCCGCCCGTGACCGTGATCAGTCCGGCTTTGGATACCAGGATCGTATGCTCGCGCGACAGCGACGCGGTGGAGGCTTCTCCGGTGGCCTTCACCAGCGGACGCAGCCCCGCCCAGACGCTGGTCACGTCATCGCGGGTCGGGTCGCGGGCCAGGTAACGCGCGGCCGTTTCCAGGATGAAGTCGACGTCGTCGCTCGCAGCCCGGGGTTCCAGCGGTAGATCCTGGCGCGGGGTGTCGGTGGTGCCGACGATCGTGTGTCCGTTCCAGGGCACCAGGAACAGCACGCGGCCATCGTCGGTTTTCGGAATCAGGACTGCGCGATCGCCGGGCAGGAAGCTGCGCGGAATCGTCAAGTGAACGCCCTGGCTCGGCGCCACCATCCGCCGGGCCTGGCCGTCTTCCATCTGGCGCACGGCATCGACCCACACGCCGGTGGCGTTGATCACGCAATCCGCGCGCAGGTGGAACGTCTCCCCACCGATCACATCTTGTGCCGTGACGCCGGTGATGACGCCGTTGGACTGCGAGAGTCCGCTCACGCGCATGTAGTTGACCGCGGTGCCGCCCACATCGAACAGCGTGCGCATCAACGCCATCGCCAGCCGCGCGTCATCGAACTGGCCGTCGAAATACAGATTGCCGCCGCGCAGCGGACGCCCGCCCACGTGCTCGGCCAGGGTTGGCGCGGCCTCGAGCGTTTCGCGATGGCTGAGCCAGCGGCTGCCGGAAAGGTTCAGGCCGCCTGCCAGCATGTCATAGAGCTTCAGGCCGATCCCGTAGAACGGCTGGTCGAACATCTGGTAGGCCGGCACGACGAAGCCAAGCGGCCACACCACGTGCGGTGCGTTGCGCGCGAGCAGGCCGCGTTCGTGCAGGGCCTCGCGCACCAGGCTGATGTTGCCTTGCGCCAGGTAGCGAACGCCGCCGTGCACGAGCTTGGTGGCCTTGCTCGACGTGCCCTTGGCGAAGTCGGCGGCTTCGAGCAGCAGCGTGCGGTAGCCGCGCGAAGCAGCGTCGAGCGCGGTGCCCAGCCCGGTGGCGCCGCCGCCGATGACGATCACATCCCAGCGTGGCTCGCGCGCGAGCGTCTGAAGCAGGGTGTCGCGGGAGGGAGGGGCGATCGGAGTGACGGAAGTTTGCATGGGAAATTCGAATCTGGGTTCAGCGTGCGGCGTCATCGGACTCGCGCGCCCAGTCGCGGGCGCGGTCGACGGCGCGGTGCCAACGCGCAATGCGGCGTTCGCGTTCGTCGGCGGACAGCTTCGGCTCGAAGCGCTGCTCCACCTGCCACTGCCGCGTGATTTCTTCGGGGTCGGTCCAGTAACCAGTTGCCAGCCCGGCGAGATATGCCGCGCCTAGCGCGGTGGTTTCGGTCACGCGCGGCCGGACCACGGCGGTGCCGAGCAAGTCGGCCTGCATCTGCATCAGCAGGTCGCTGCGCGAGGCACCGCCATCGACCCGGAGTTCGGCCAGCGAGATGCCGGCGTCCTTCTGCATGGCGTCGAGCACATCCACGCTCTGCAGCGCGATGGATTCGAGCGCGGCCCGGGCGATGTGCGGCCCGCCGGTACCGCGCGTGATGCCGACCAACGTGCCGCGTGCGAACGGATCCCAGTGCGGCGCGCCGAGGCCGGCGAATGCCGGCACCAGCACCACGCCGCCGGTGTCGGTGCACTGGCGGGCCAGCGGCTCCACCTCGGGGGCACTGTGGATCAGCTTGAGACCGTCGCGCAGCCACTGGATCGTCGCGCCGCCCATGAATACGCCGCCTTCCAGACAGTACTGGGTATTGCCGCCGATCTGCCAGCCGATGGTCGTGATCAGCCGGTTGTGCGATGTTACGGGTTTGTCGCCGGTGTTCATCAGGATGAAGCAGCCGGTGCCATAGGTGTTCTTGGCCATGCCCGGCCGCAGGCAAGCTTGGCCAAACGTGGCGGCCTGCTGGTCGCCGGCGATGCCGGCAATCGGAATCTCCACGCCGAACAGCCGTGCCGACGCGCGCGCGACCTCGCCGCTCGACGGCACCACTTCCGGCAGCAGGTTGCGCGGAATATCCAGCAGGCCCAGGAGTTCATCGTCCCAGCGGAAATCGTGGATGTTGAACAGCATCGTGCGCGAAGCATTGGAAACGTCGGTGACGTGCCGCGCGCCATCGGTCAACTGCCAGATCAGCCAGCTATCGACGGTGCCAAAGGCCAACTCGCCGCGCTCGGCGCGTGCGCGGGCGCCCTCGTAGTTGTCGAGCATCCAGCGCAGTTTGGTGCCGGAGAAATAGGCGTCGACGATCAGTCCGGTCTTGCGCTGGAATGTCTCCGCGTGGCCCGCTGCCTGCAGGTCCTCGCACATCGGCGCGGTGCGGCGGTCTTGCCAGACCAGCGCGCGGCCCACCGGTTCACCGGTCTTGCGATCCCACAGCACCGTGGTTTCGCGCTGGTTCGTGATGCCGATGGCAGAAATCTGCGTGCCGCTGACGCCCGCGTCGCCCAGTACCTCGTGCGCCACGGCCAGTTGCGACTGCCAGATCTCATAGGGGTCGTGCTCGACGTGGCCGGGATGCGGATAATATTGCCGAAACTCACGCTGGGCGATGCGTACGACATTGCCCAGGTGATCGAACAGGATGGCGCGCGAACTGCTGGTGCCCTGATCCAGGGCCAGCACGTACTGCGGCTGATGAGATGTCGTGGATGTCATGCGTTCCATCCGGATGTGTTGAATTGAATAGCCATGGCCGAAACAGTTTCCCGCCCCGCCGATCCCGCCGATATCGTTAGCGTAGTCACTGCTGGCGTTGCCGCGCGCAGTCCGTTTGATCCCGTCGCCCACCTTCGCCTGATGGTCGATGGGCGGCACGTGGGCTGGCTGCCGCGCAAGCACGCTGACATCCTCGCGGGGTTTGATGGCGTGCTGGGCCAGCCCGACGGGCAGGGCGCCATCACGCTGCTGCCCGGCCGTACCACGGTGCCCGCGCGCAATGCAGCACTGGCGACGCTGGCCACCCAACTGGCCGATGCCGGCCATGTGCGCGGCTGGCGCAACGAACTGTTCGCGGTGACGCCGACGCTGGAAGCCGAGCCGCTGGCCGTGATCGAGCGCGCGGCAGCCCGCTTCCTGGGGCTGCTGACGTTCGCGTCGCACATGAACGGGATCGTGGCCGGCCAGCGGGCGCTGTGGATATCGCGCCGCAGCCCGCGCAAGGCGGTGGACCCGGGTATGTGGGACAACCTCGTAGCCGGTGGCATGCCGGCAGGCAGCGATCCGCTGGAAACGCTGGTGCGCGAATGCGACGAGGAATCGGGGATTCCGCCCGCGCTGGCCAGCCAGGCCGAGGCCCACGGGGTGATCGATGTGCTACGTGAAATCCCCGAAGGCGTGCAGTGGGAGCGTGTGTATGTATATGACCTCATGCTGCCGGCCGACTTCGTTCCCCATAACCGGGACGGTGAAGTGGCCGAGCACCGGCATATCGATCCGGAGGCATTGCTTGCTATCATGGCGGATTGCGCCATGACCGTCGATGCCACGCTGGTGACGCTGGATGCCCTCCGCCGACGCGGCTGGGCCGGTATCCAGCCCTGAATCGAGGCCTTCACGGTCCCGGCCCGCTCAATCCCGAATCGCTTACGATGAGTTCCACCGGATTTATCCTCACGCTTTCCTGCCCGGACCAGCCGGGCATCGTTCACGCCGTATCCGGCCTGCTGTTCCAGCACGGCTGCAATATCGTTGACTCCGACCAGTACGGTGATGCCTTCGCCGGCCGCTTCTTTATGCGCGTGCATTTCAGCGCCGCGCCGGGCGGCCCGGATCTGGCCGAGCTTCGTGCCGCGTTTGCCCCTGTGGGCGACCAGTTCGGCATGCAGTGGGAGGTGCACGACGCGACCGTGAAGCCGCGCGTGATGATCATGGTGTCGAAGATTGGCCACTGCCTGAACGACCTGCTGTTCCGCGCCAAGGTTGGCGGTCTGCCGGTGGAGATCGCGGCGATCGTCTCGAACCATCGTGACTTCTATCAGCTCGCCGCGTCGTACGACGTGCCGTTCTTCCATCTGCCGCTGATGAACGCATCGGCGGAGCAGAAGGCCGCGCAGGAAGCGCGCGTATTTGAAGTCGTGCGCGAGCAGAATATCGACCTGGTCGTGCTGGCCCGCTACATGCAGGTGCTGTCCGATGACCTGTGCCGCAAGCTCCAGGGCCGCGCGATCAACATCCACCATTCGTTCCTGCCGAGCTTCAAGGGCGCCAAGCCTTACTACCAGGCGCATGACCGCGGCGTGAAGCTGATTGGCGCGACGGCCCACTACGTGACCGCCGACCTCGACGAAGGCCCGATCATCGAACAGGAGATCGAGCGCGTGGACCACAGCATGGATCCGGAGCAACTGACCGCCGTGGGTCGCGACGTCGAATGCGTGGCGCTGGCCCGCGCCGTCAAGTGGCATGCGGAACATCGGATTCTGCTGAACGGCCACAAGACGGTGGTGTTCAAGTAATAAGGACCGGAAACCGCAATGGTTTTCTCCCCTCTCCCGAACGGGGGAGGGGGGCGGAGGGAGGGACGGGGAGAGGGGCAGGCGGTTCAAATTGCGACCTGTCCAGATTGCTGCTACCCCAATGCCTTCTCCCAGAACCCCTTTCTCACAAGCGTGAGAAGGGAGCGCGAGACGTGAGCCCACCTCACTCCTGATCCGCGACCACACATTCCACCCCGCTTTCCTGCAGCATCGTGTCGAAAGGCGCGGGTAACGGCTCGTCCGTGAATAGCCGGTCGATGCTCGCGAGCGGCGCCAGTTCCACCATGGCTCGCCGGTTGAACTTGCTGGCGTCGGCCGCCAGCCAGATTTCGCGCGAGTGTTCCATGATCGTGCGAGACACCTTGACCTCGCGAAAATCATAGTCGCGCAGCGTGCCGTCGGCTTCGATGCCCGAGATGCCGATCAGGCCGATATCCACCTTGAACTGCCGGATAAATTCCACCGTAGCCTCGCCAACGATGCCGCGGTCGCGTGAACGCAGCACGCCACCGGCGACGATGACCTCGCAGTCGGGGTTGTCGGCCAGGATATTGGCCACGTTCAGGTTGTTCGTGATTACCCGCAAGCCCCGGTGATGAATCAGCGCGCGCGCCACTTCCTCCACCGTGGTGCCGATGTTCAGGATCAGCGAGCAGCCTTCCGGCACGGCAGCCGCCACCGCGCGCGCGATGCGCGCCTTACCCTCCGCGTTCAGCACCTGGCGTTGCCGGTAGGCAATGTTCTCGGTGGTCGATCCCTCTACCCGTACCCCGCCATGAAATCGGGCCAGCATGCCGTTCTCGGCCAGCAGGTTGACGTCCCGGCGCACCGTTTGCAGGGTCACGCCGAACTTGCGCGCGAGTTCGTCGATAGAGGCAAAGCCCTGCGTGCGGACTTCCTCGAGGAGTGCGGTCTGGCGTGGATTGAGCGTCATGTCCGGCATTCTAGTTCAAACAGAAACGAAAACAAATGATGCGGCGCAGTATTGTTTTGTGTTCGTTTTTGAGCTAAAACGAGCGGGTTGCTATGAAAAGTGCGCCTCAGCCGCAGGTTTTCGAAGTGGCTGAGCTGTCACAAGAAGAATATTGGAGACTGGATGCAGCTCAGCCTGGAAGGCATTGCGCAGCACGTGGGATCGCAAGCCTATCTTTACCCGATGTCGCTGGCCCCCGTGCCTGGCGCCGTCACGATCCTGCTGGGAACGACCCAGGCGGGCAAGACATCGCTGATGCGGGTCATGGCAGGGCTGGACAAGCCCACCGCGGGCCGCGTGCTGGTAGACGGCGCCGACGTGACCGGCGTGCCGGTGCGGGAACGCAACGTGTCGATGGTCTATCAGCAGTTCATCAACTACCCGTCGCTGCGCGTCTTCGACAACATTGCATCGCCGTTGCGGCTGCGGCGGGATCGCCAGGCTGACGTCGACGCGCGTGTTCGCTCGCTGGCGGGGCGCCTGCACATCGAACATCTGCTCGACCGGTACCCCTCGGAGCTATCTGGTGGCCAGCAGCAGCGTGTGGCCCTGGCCCGCGCGCTGGCCAAGAATGCGCCGCTGATGTTGCTCGATGAGCCGCTGGTCAACCTCGACTACAAGCTGCGCGAGGAACTGCGCGAGGAACTGACGCAACTCTTCGCGCAGGGCGATGCCACCGTGATCTACGCCACTACCGAGCCGGCTGAAGCGCTGCTGCTCGGTGGCCATACCGCAGTGCTCGACGCTGGCGAACTGCTCCAGTATGGCCCGACGCCGGAGGTGTTCCACTATCCGGCGTCACTGCGCGTGGCGCGCGCCTTCAGCGATCCGCCGATGAATCTTCTCGAAGGTGTGCTGGGGCATGGCCGCGTCGTGCTGGCCGGCAACATTTCCATCCCGATGCCGGACGTGGCTCATGCCGATGGGCCGGTAACGGTGGGCGTGCGTGCTGGCGCGCTGCGGCTCGACGCCGTGCCACAGGCTGTGGCCGTGCCGGGCAGGGTGGCGCTGGCTGAACTGTCGGGTTCGGATACGTTCGTGCATGTCGATACACCCGCCGGCAATCTGGTGGCCCAGCTTACCGGTGTGCGCGATCTCGAACTGGGCGCGCAGTTGTCGTTCCATATCGAGCCAGCGCAGATCTACCTGTTCAACGCGGACGGCGATCGCATACACGCGCCGCGCCGTCCAGGCATGTCGCCGGCATCGGCAGGCCCGGTCGCCGCGATCACCGAGTCGGGAGCCTGATATGGCACGCATCGATCTCGACCTCGCGCACGCCTATGTCGCCAATCCGCAGAAGGATGAGGACTACGCGCTGCTGCCACTACATTTCACGTTCGAGGATGGCGGTGCCTACGCGCTGCTGGGCCCGTCAGGCTGCGGCAAGACTACGTTGCTGAACTGCATCTCGGGTCTGCTGCGTCCCTCGCAAGGCACGATCAGCTTCGATGGCAAGGACGTGACTGGCGATTCGCCGCAGGCACGCAACATCGCCCAGGTATTCCAGTTCCCGGTGATCTACGACACGATGACGGTCGGCGAGAACCTCGCGTTCCCACTGCGCAACCGCGGTGTACCGGCCGCGCAGGTCAAGGAGCGGGTTGGGCGCGTGGCCGAAATGCTCGACCTCTCGGCGTCGCTGGACCGCCGCGCGAGCGGGCTGGCTGCCGACGCCAAGCAGAAGATTTCGCTGGGTCGTGGTCTGGTGCGGCAGGACGTATCGGCGATCCTGTTCGACGAGCCGCTGACCGTGATTGACCCACACTTGAAATGGCAACTCCGTCGCAAGCTCAAGGAGATCCACCACGAGTTTCGCCTGACGCTGATCTACGTGACCCATGACCAGACCGAGGCACTGACCTTTGCCGATCAGGTTGTGGTCATGTCGCGTGGCAAGGCCGTGCAGGTGGGCTCGGCCGATGCATTGTTCGAGCGGCCCGCGCACACCTTCGTGGGGCACTTCATCGGCTCGCCCGGCATGAATTTCCTGCAGGGCCAATGGCGCGATGGCGGCATCGAAATGGCGGGGCGGCGCTACGCACCCGACCTGTCGCCAGATGTGGCAGCGAGGCTGCAGGCTGCCGGCAGCTTCAAGGTCGGCGTGCGTCCGGAGTACCTGAAGCTGGCAGCCGGCAATGATCCGCAAGCGCTGCCCGTGCGCGTGGAGCGCGCGCAGGATATCGGCACGTACTGGCTGGTGTCCTCAACGGTAGACCACGGCGAAGCCGCGACCCTGCACGCGCGGCTGGGAACCGAGGCCGCGCATCTGCGCGCTGGCGATACCGCGTGGTTGTCGGTGTTCAACCGGCATACCTGCTTCTACGTCAACGAGGAACTGGTCCAATGAAGCCCGTCAACCAGAAGGCCTGGCTGCTGGTGCTGCCAGTGGTGCTGTGCGTGGCGTTCTCGGCCATCCTGCCATTGATGACGATCGTCAATTACTCGGTGCAGGACATCATCTCGCCTGATCGGCGGGTGTTCGTCGGCACCGAATGGTTCCGCACCGTTCTCCGGGACGAGGAACTGCATGGCGCGCTGTTCCGCCAGCTCGGTTTCTCGCTGGCCGTGCTGTGCGTGGAGATTCCGCTCGGCATCCTGCTGGCGCTGTCGATGCCGGCCAAGGGCTGGAAGGCATCGGCGACGCTGGTCATCATCGCGCTGTCGCTGCTGATACCCTGGAACGTGGTCGGCACGATCTGGCAGATCTTCGGCCGTACCGATATCGGCCTGCTTGGGGCCGCGCTCGACGGGCTAGGCTTCGCCTACAACTACACCGGTAGCGCGTTCGACGCCTGGGTTACCGTGCTCGTCATGGACGTGTGGCACTGGACACCCCTGGTGGCATTGCTCTGCTACGCGGGGCTGCGGGCCATCCCGGATGCCTACTACCAGGCGGCGCAGATCGACGGCGCATCGCGCTTCGCGGTGTTCCGCTTCATCCAGTTGCCGAAGCTGCGCGGTGTGCTGATGATTGCGGTGCTGCTGCGCTTCATGGACAGCTTCATGATCTACACGGAGCCGTTCGTGCTGACCGGCGGCGGGCCTGGGAATGCCACCACGTTCCTGTCGCAATACCTGACGCAGAAGGCGGTAGGCCAGTTCGATCTGGGGCCGGCCGCGGCGTTCTCGATCGTCTACTTCCTGATCATCCTGCTGACCTGCTTCATCCTCTACAACTGGATGCAACGCGCCGGCACGGCGGGCGCCGAGGAGATTCCGAATGGCTGAGCACGTGCTTCCGGGCCAGCGCGCCAGCTGGTGGCGGCCTGTATTCCTGACCACCTACCTGTTGTTCGCGATCGTGCCGATCTACTGGATGGTGAACATGTCGTTCAAGACCAATGAGGAGATCGTCTCGACACTCTCGCTCTGGCCGGCATCGTTCACGCTCGAGCACTACGTGACGATCTTCACCGACGCGTCGTGGTACTCGGGCTACATCAACTCGATGATCTACGTGGTCCTGAATACGGTGATATCGATCGGCGTGGCGCTCCCGGCCGCCTACGCGTTCTCGCGCTACCAGTTCATCGGCGACAAGCACGTGTTTTTCTGGCTGCTGACCAACCGCATGACGCCGCCCGCGGTGTTCCTGCTGCCGTTCTTCCAGCTCTACACGACGATCGGCCTGATGGATACACACCTTGGCGTGGCGCTGGCGCATCTGGTGTTCAACGTGCCGCTTGCGGTTTGGATCCTGGAGGGTTTCATGTCGGGCGTGCCACGCGAGATTGACGAGACCGCCTACGTCGACGGCTACTCGTTCCCGCGATTCTTCCTGACGATCTTCCTGCCGCTGATCAAGGCCGGCGTGGGCGTGGCGGCGTTCTTCTGCTTCATGTTCAGTTGGGTGGAGCTGCTACTGGCGCGGACGCTGACGTCCGTCAACGCCAAGCCGATCGTGGCGACGATGACGCGCACGGTGTCGGCGTCTGGCATGGACTGGGGCGTGCTGGCAGCGGCCGGGGTGCTGACCATCGTGCCGGGCGCCATCGTGATCTGGTTCGTGCGGCACTACATCGCGAAAGGCTTCGCGATGGGCCGCGTTTGAGGGAGGGACCGATGCTGAGCTGGATGGTATGGACCACGCCCGTGGCCGTGTTCTTTGCCGCGGTGGTGGTGATGCTGATCGGCATGACGATCTGGGAAACCCGTACGCCGACGTTGATGCGCAAGGGCTTCCTGCCCATCGCCACCACACGTGGCGACCGCCTGTTCATCGGGCTGATGTGCGCGGCGTGGATCAACCTCGCATGGGTAGGACTGGGCGAAAAGATCCAGAACTGGCTGCAACTGGCCGAAGAGCCATCGATATGGATCAGCGCGGGCGTCTCTGCTCTGGTGGTGCTGCTGATCATGCGCCGGGGCTAGTGCTTCGGCGCAACGCGGATTTTGCTGATGTGGGCTGCGAGATCTTGTCCCTTCCCCAGGGCCGCAACCCAATTACAGAGAGCCGGGGAAGGGGTTCATGAGGAGACACAGATGAAAGAGCGCGTGAAGTTGGGGATGTCGGCCCTGGCCTTTGCGGCCGCGCTGGCTTGCGGTCATGCGGCCTGGGCCGACGAGGCCTCCGCGAAGAAGTGGGTAGACAACGAGTTCCAGCCGTCGTCGCTGTCCAAGGACAAGCAGATGGCGGAAATGAAGTGGTTCATGGACGCCGCCGCCAAGCTCAAGGCGAAGGGCGTCACCCAGATCAACGTGGTGTCCGAAACCATTACCACGCACGAGTACGAATCCAAGACGCTGGCCAAGGCCTTCGAGGAAATCACCGGCATCAAGGTCAATCACGACATCATCCAGGAAGGCGATGTCGTGGAAAAGCTGCAGACGTCGATGCAGTCCGGCAAGTCGATCTACGATGGCTGGATCTCCGACTCGGATCTGATTGGCACGCACTACCGCTATGGCGCGATCCTGCCGCTGTCCGACTACATGACCGGCGTGGGCAAGGAGTACACGAACCCCGGCATCGACATCAAGGACTTCATCGGGACGAAGTTCACCACGGCGCCGGACGGCAAGCTCTACCAGCTGCCGGATCAGCAGTTCGCCAACCTGTACTGGTTCCGCGCCGACTGGTTCGCGCGCAAGGATCTGCAGGAGAAGTTCAAGGCCAAGTACGGCTATGACCTGGGCGTGCCAACCAACTGGTCCGCCTACGAGGACATCGCCAACTTCTTCACCAACGACGTGAAGGAACTTGACGGCAAGAAGGTGTTTGGCCACATGGACTATGGCAAGAAGGACCCGTCGCTCGGCTGGCGCTTCACCGATGCGTGGCTGTCGATGGCCGGATCGGCCGACAAGGGGCTGCCCAATGGCATGCCGGTGGACGAGTGGGGCATTCGCGTGGCCGAGGACAAGTGCACGCCGGTTGGCGCGTCGGTCTCGCGTGGCGGCGCCACGAACAGCCCGGCCGCGGTCTACGCGCTGACCAAGTACATCGACTGGATGAAGAAGTACGCGCCGCCGCAGGCCATGGGCATGACCTTCTCCGAGGCGGGCCCGGTGCCTGCCCAGGGCCAGGTGGCGCAGCAGATCTTCTGGTACACGGCGTTCACGGCCGATATGACCAAGAAGGGCCTGCCGGTGGTCAATGCCGATGGCTCGCCGAAGTGGCGCATGGCTCCGTCGCCGTACGGCCCGTACTGGAAGCAGGGGATGCAGAACGGCTACCAGGACGTCGGCTCGTGGACTTTCTTCAAGAACACCGATCCGAACCGTCTGGCTGCCGCCTGGCTCTACGCGCAGTTCGTGACGTCCAAGACGGTGTCGCTGAAGAAATCGCTGACCGGCCTGACCTTTATCCGCGACAGCGATATTCACCACGAGTACCTGACCAAGAACGCGGACAAGTATGGTGGCCTGATCGAGTTCTACCGCAGCCCGGCCCGCGTGGCCTGGACGCCGACCGGCAATAACGTGCCTGACTATCCGAAGCTGGCACAACTGTGGTGGAAGAACGTGGCCACTGCGGTGACGGGCGAAAAGACGCCTCAGGTGGCGATGGATACCCTGGCCGAGGAGATGGACAACGTGATGGGCCGCCTGCAGCGTGCTGGCATGGCGAATTGCGCGCCGAAGCTCAATCCGAAGAGCGATCCGTCGAAGTGGCTGTCGTCGGAACATGCGCCGTGGAAGAAGCTGGACAATGAAAAACCAAAGGGCGAAACCATCGCCTATGACAAGCTGCTGCAGGCGTGGAAGGAAGGGCGCGTGCGCTGATTGTTGCTGAACGGGGTGTTCGGCTTGTAGGGAGGAGCGGCGGCGCTGTTGCGCCGCCGTTTCGTTTTGTGCCGGATCTGTGCCAGTTTGGAACTTCCGCGTTGCACTCCGTATTCGACACCCTAAAGCCTCCCATGGCTATCTAGAATCGCTCGCAGTTGGATCTCATGGACAGAGGCAAAGATGAACGAATCCGAAAGCATTTTCAGACGGCGGCAGCTCGCGGCCGAACTCGCCGACGAGCTGATGGGCGATTCACGGACAGGCATGGCGTGGTCGGGGTTGTTCCTGTCGGCACCACGCCGCACGGGCAAGTCGACGTTTCTGCGGGAAGACCTCCAGCCGGCACTCGAGCGTCGTGGCGCACTGGTTCTGGTTGCGGATCTATGGAAAAACAACGATGTCGATCCTGGCGACGTGATCGTCGACGTCGTACGCCAGGCACTGGCCGCGCATGAGGGGGTCGTTGCCAGAGCGGCGCGCGCCGTGGGGCTGGACCGGTTCGGATTCGGAGGCTTTTCTTTCTCGATAGACCGGGTGGGGCTCGGCAAGGGTGTTGCCCTATCCGATGCGCTGGCCGAACTGTCAGACAAGGTCCAGCGGCCCATCGCGCTGATCATCGACGAAGCTCAGCAATGCATGGCCACCCGGCGCGGCAACAACGCGATGTTCGCGCTCAAGGCGGCACGTGATGAACTGAACTTCGCCCATCACGGCCTGCGCATCATCGCCACGGGCTCCGATCACGTCAAGCTGCGCATGCTGCTTGGCTCTCGCGAGGCATTCTTCTGCGCGACGGAACGGATCTTCCCGGTGCTGGGGCGTGACTACATCGATTGGTTTCGGTCGCGGCACGGCTTTTCCGACGTGCTAAACGCCGATGTCATGACGCATCTGTTCGCGCGTGCGGCGTATCGTCCCGAGCTATTCGAGTCCGCGGCGGTTGCGGTGGGCAGGGACGGTCTTGTCGGGGACGATGCGGCAGCGGTGCTCGAGCGGCGGATCGACGAACAGATGCGCGCCGTTCATGCACCCGCTATGCGAACGCTGGAAGAACTGCCGCCGCTCGATGACGCGATCATCCGCGTCATGGCGACGAGCAAACAGATGTTCGCCGGATTCAGCGCGTCAACGATGCAAACCTATCGGCGAGTCATGAACGCCCTGTCAGGCGAGCCATCGTCGCGTCTCGACTACGCCGAGGTCGAGCGGGCGCTGGAAAGACTGGTGGTCCTGCGACTTGTCTGGCGCTCCGCATTGGGCCTGCATGTTCTCGAAGACCCAACGCTCGCCGAGGCGATGCGCCGTGCAGGGCTGCTTGACGTGGTCAGGCGCGTCTCGGGCAGAAAGCTGACCCTCGTTTCCGGGGCGGAGCACGACTTATCGGTTGCCTGAGGCGGGGCTGCGAATGGGCCACGTCAGCTACGCGTGCGGAGCGATATCCGTGGCCTTGTTGGGGCCGGTCGCCGAATAGCAGGCTTTGCCATGTCGCTTGGCGTCGTACAGGGCCATATCCGCCCGTATGAACAGTTCGCTGACGGATGCGCTCTGGCCGGATTGGTGGATCGCGCTGCCGACGCTGCACGTAGAGACGAGTGTCTGGCCATCGATCGTGAACGGTCGTAGCGCCACATGAACGACAGCATGTCCGATGCGTTCGACGATACTCGGCGTGGTGATGTGTTCGAGGATGATGGCGAACTCGTCGCCGCCAATTCGGGCCACGGCATCGCCGCTGCGTACACAGGTGCGCAGCCGTTCGGCGAAAGCGACCAGCAGGCGGTCGCCGACCGGGTGGCCGTAGCTGTCGTTGACCGCCTTGAAATCGTCGAGATCCACCAGCAGCAGCGCAGCACCGTGATCTGCCGAGTCCGCTCGCGCCATGGCTTCCTGCAGTCGCCGGTCGAAGCCCTTGCGATTCAGCAGGCCGGTCAGGTGATCGGACAGCGTCTGGGCTTCGAGTGTGCGCAGTTTCAGGCGTTCGCCGGTCACATCGCGGGCGAACATGTGCAGGCCGGTGAGAACGTCCTGCGTATCGTTCCACGCTGGCTGGTAGGTGATCTCCCGGGCGGTGCCGTCGGAGGTTTCTCGCGTGAAGGTCACGACTTCGCCAGTGCGCGCGCGCTCGAGGTAGGGCTTGTTGGCGACGTAGTCTGGCGTGCCCCAGAGTTCTCGCACAGAAAGGCCCGTGATCTGGTCGGCCGGCAGGCCATAGTGTCGCGCATAGGCCTGATTGACGAACGCGAACCGCTCGCTGGCATCGATGAAAGCGACGAACTCGGGAACATGATTGGCGATGGCCACGAAGCGTTTCTCGCTCGCCGCGGCGCTGTCGTTGGCGGCCTTGAGCGCTGCCTCGCGCTCGGAGAGTTGCTGCATGACCTCGCAGAAGGCGCCGGCAAGCTCGCCGATTTCGTCCTCGCGGTTGACGGGCAGGTCCGCCACAGCGGATGGGCGCGTGGCCAGTTGCCTGACGGCGCGATGCAGGTGTTCGAGCGGGGTCAGCAGGAAACGGATCGTCATCCACATCAACGCGGCCGCAAAGATCAGAGAAACGACGCCGATGACGATGGCATGTTGGCGGGCTTCGAGCAGCGGCCCGTAGGCTTCCTTGGCGGGCAGGACCGATATCACCTCCCACCCGTTTGATGCCAGCAGGTGGCGCGCGACGACCGGTTGCTGCGGCTCCAGCGCTTCCCAGCGCGAAGCTGGCCGTTCGGCGCCGCAGGAGTCTCCCGAGGCGCGCGCAGGCGCGAGCACCTTGGCGCTGTCGGGATGCATGGCATAGCGTGGATTCGGACCGGCCGAGACCAGGCAATAGAACCCGGTCAGGCCGATGCGGCTGCCGGCCAGTTCGCGCAGGAAGTTGTCCGCGGACAGGTTCAGGATGCCGCCGACGACTGCGCGCAGTTCACCGTTCGCTCCCCGCAGGGGCACGGCGAGGATGACGCCGGGGGCGGCGCTGTGTTTGCCCTGCAGCAGGTCCGAAACGACAAACGGGGAGCCGCGCAGGATTTCCTTGAAGTAGTCGCGGTCGCTGAGCGTCATCTTGACGCCATCCGGAACCGCCGTGCTGAACGCGAGTGTGCCGTCGGGCCATGCCATGAAGACCGCGTTGAATTGCTCCGGTATGTCGATGGTGTCGGTGGCAAGCTGGCGCAGTCGGGCGGAGGGCGCGTCGAGCACGGGCGACAGGTTGTGGGTGAGCCGTCGCAGCACGACTGCGCGTGATTCGAGCTTCTCGTCCAATTGGTTGGCGACGAGCCTCACCAGTGTGTCCTGCTGGCTCTGAACAAGGTCGTTCAGGCGCCCATAGGCGTACCACTGGGAAATCCCCGCGCGTGCCACAAATACCAGCGTGACCACAATTGCGGCAGCGATCGCCATCCGGTACTTCAATGAGTGCCGCATGATTCTTGTCTATTCGCGCACTGACCCGTATTTGGCTGCCTGGATGCTTTCATCGAATGGCCCCACCTATCTATCATCGGCAACCGGTTCAAAGCGTAGCAGAACTGTTACCAGTTGCCTTGGGAGTACCGGCGCAAACGCGTGTGTGATCGCACGCGAGGTGGAATATGGCGCACACCGTGGCGGTGATGCGACATTCGGGAGCTTCCTGTGCGGCGGATGAGAGGATTGTCAGCGGCACTCGGCCAGCGCTTCGACCAGCCAGTCGATGACCGGACGGAAGCGTGACGCCCCACGAAACTCGGCCGGGTAAGCCAGCCAGATTTCACGGGTGACCTCGGGTACGTCCTGCGCCAGGGTCAGGCCCGGGTCTCCAGCGGCGAGGTAGTGGGGGAGCAGGGCGACCCCCAGGCCGGTGCGCACTGCCTGGCTGACCGCCAGCAGGCTATTGGACTGGAAAGCGAAACGCCGATTCAGCGATTTCGGCCACTCCACTTCCGGCAGCGTGAAACCCTCGTCGAGCAGGCCACAGAGTGGCGTATCGCTGGCGAGCGCGGTGGCCACTGTCATACCGGCCGGCGCATAGAGTCCGAAATGCACGGTCCCCGCGCGTTGGGCGACCACTGTGTCTTCCTGCGGCCGTGCCAGACGCACCGCGATATGCGCGCGGCGCCTGGCCAGGCTGGCTACCCGGTTGTCCAGTTCGAGCCTGACTTCCGCCTCTGGATTGGCCGCGTAGAGCGCCGGCAGGCGTGGCGTCAGCAGGCACGTGCCCATCGCCGAGGTGGCTGCCACCCGCACCACCCCCGAGACCCCCGATGCCACGCCTTCGATTTCCCGCAGCAGGCGGTCGGCGGACTGCTCCATCTGGCGCGCCGCAATCAGTGCGTTGCGCCCTGCCGCGGTCAGCACGAAGGTGCCGTCTGCCCGGGTGGCAACGGGCTTGCCCAGCGCTGTTTCCAGGCGCCGGATCCGTCGGATGGCCGTGGCATGGGTGATATCGAGTTCGCGCGCGCAGGCGGAATAGCTGCCGGCCCGCATAAGCGTTGACAGCGTTAGCAGATCATCCCATGAGATTGTGCTTTTTTGCACAGTGATTGTGAATGAGTGGCGAATTGGCGCACAGCTTAGCCTGTCCTACGATGCCTGCATAGTCACCTGGCCATGGAGATGTGAGATGTCAGTCGCCCCCGTTCCAACAACGCTTCTCGACGCTGCAGGCGCGAGCCGCCAGCCATCCGCCTGGTCGGATGCCGTTCTGGTGCTGGTGGATCACCAGCGCGAGTATGTCGACGGCAAGCTGCCGCTGACCGGTATGCCCGAGGCGGTGGCAAGCTGCGGAGAGCTTCTGGCGCTGGCGCGCCGGTACGGCTCGCCGGTGATTCACGTCGTGCACCACGGGAAGGCGGGCGGGGCGTTCGATCCGGCTGGACCTCATGCGGCGATCATCGAAGGTCTGACCCCCGTCGATGGCGAGCAGTCCGTGGTCAAGCATCTGCCGAACAGCTTCGCCGGCACCGACCTGGCCGATCTCCTGGTAGCCACGGGCAAGAAGGAGCTGATCGTGGCGGGCTTCCAGACCCATATGTGCATCAGCGCGACCGTCCGGTCCGCGCTCGACCACGGCTACCGCGTGACGCTGGTGGCCGCTGCCTGCGCCACGCGTGATTTGCCCGATCCACTGGGAGGTGCGCCGTTGTCCGCAGCGGTACTTCATCGCGTTACCCTGGCAGCCTTGAATGACCGGTTCGCCACCGTTGTGGCCGATGCATCGGTTTGGCACTAGCGGCAGGAATCGGCAGGAATCGGAAATCGGGAGGAATCGGGAGGAATCGGGAGGAATGCGCGCCGGTCAAGTGCCGGCGTTGGGTTTGAGGGGGTGAACAAGCGCGCTTGTCAGGATGCTGTGCGCGACTGGCTGAGGCATACTAGCGCCTTCCAAAACGCGGCCTGTCCGGCGGCGCCCCATTTTGCCGGCCATTGTGGCCGACCCACACCTCATGAAGCGCATCCTACTGATCAAGATCACGTCGCTCGGTGACATGGTGCATACGTTACCGCTGGTCCACGATCTGCGACGCGCCTATCCCGGCGCGAAAATCGACTGGGTAGCCGATGCCTCCTGCGCGGACATCCCGCGTTGGACGGTCGGCATTGATCGCGTGATTGCGCCGCCGCTGCGCCAGTTCAAGAAAAACGGCAAGAAGTGGCGAGACCTGCGTGGAATTCTCGGCGCGGTGCGCGATTTGCGCCGCGAGCCCTATGACGTGGCCATCGACGTGCATGGCGTCTACAAGAGCGCCATCGTTGCGCGCCTGTCCCGGACCCGCCGCCGCCTCGGGTATGCCGCCGAATTTCTAGGTGAGTCCCGCGCCGAATTTGCCTATACCGAACTGTTCGGGCCGCACGGCGATGCGGACTGCCGGCACAAGATGCGCCTCGTGGTGGCCAATGCGCTCGGCTACGAGATCGAGCCGCAGGAAACCTGCGAGTTGAGCATTCCGAAGCCGGCCGCGCCGCTCGCCGCAGACGGCGTGCCGCGTGCGATGCTGTTTCACGCTACGTCCGCCGAAATCAAGAAGTGGCCGCAGGCAAACTGGATCGAGGTGGGCCACGCGCTCTCGCTCCGGGGCTACCGCGTGCAGTTGCCGTGGGGATCGCAGCAGGAGCACGAAGAGGCGAAGGCACTTGCGGCCGCCATTCCTGGCGCGGAAGTGCTGCCGCGCATGTCGATCACGGAGTGCGCGCAGCGCGTCGATGCGGCGGCGCTGGTCGTCGGCATGGACACGGGGTTCGTGCACCTGGCAGATGCGCTCGGCAAGCCCACGGTCATGCTCTTCACCGCCACGTCCCGGCCGCATTTCGGCGTGAATCGGCCTGGCCAGTCGATCTCGGTCGGCGACAACGGCGTGCGCCCTCCGGTCGACGAGGTGCTGGCGGCGGTTGCCCAGGTCACTGGGCACGGTGCCGGCGCAAGTCAGGGATTGCCCCGCGATCGTGCTACGGGCGACGTGTCGGCGTAACGCCAGTAGTTGAATGCGACGATCGTGGCGCCGGCATGCGCCGTGACCAGATCCAGCATGAACGGCAGTTGGCGAATCCGTAGTCCGATCATGTAACGGGCCACGCCCTTCAGTCCTTCAGGCGGCGCAATGCGCTCCCCGTGGCGCATTGCCAGCCGCAAGATATGCACAGGGACGAATCGCTGCGGATCGCTCATGCGTGCGTGCGCGGCCTCCGCATAGAGCAGCGGCGTGTCCGCCAGCGCGGCGAAACGCGAACGCAACTGCGCGAGCATCGCGGGTGCCAGCGCCATGCCTGAGCCGTTCAATCCCAGTGCGGTCATGCCACGCACGTTGGCCTTCCACAAGCCGCCCACTACCATCAACGAGCCACGTTCCGCCGGCGGCGGCAGTGCCGTCATGGCTTCCCATACACCAAGCATGTCGCCATTCAGATCGAAGAGATGGCAGCGATCGGCGAATGCCCGCTGGTAGCCGACGATACAGTCGAGGTCGTCGTCAAACACCGGCAACACGTCGCGCGGCATTCGCGCCGGGCGGACTTCGAACAGCCCGGACGAGACGGGATAGCGGCCCGTCCAGGGTTTGGCAGCCCCCACGGCAAAGCCGGGGCCGGCATCCGCGGGCAGAAAATCCAATGACATCAGAAGCAGTCCGTAGCGATTGAGGATTGCATACGCTACGGGGGGCGAACGGGCGCGACATGAGGATTTTTCGATGCGCGATGGCGGCCCTTTCTGAAGCTGCTCCGTGACTTGATCCGAGGCAACCAGATGCCTGGGTGGACTAGTGAATAACGCCTCCCTGGACGAATCGGACGGGTTCGGCATCCATGCGCAACAGCAGTGACGTGAGGCCATCCGTGCCGGGCGATGTCGGGCCACGGTCCTTGTTGACCTGACCGGTCGAACAGAGCAGATCTGCGGTACCCCACGCATCTCGGCCCGGCAGGGATCGCGCGCGCAGCCAGCCACCGCGGTCGGCCAGGAACTCGGTGCCAGCCAGCCTGTTGGGGGCAATGCCGGCGATGCGGGCGTATGCGTCCCAGGCCAGCGGTGATGCGGCGACGCACCCCGCGCGAAACTGTGGGACGTTGACGGGCGGTTTCCCATCGCGCGTTAGCAGCAAAGTCAGGAAGCGTGGGTCTTCCAGTGGCAATCCGCCGGCATCACCCTCGAACGCCACCACTCGGACGCGCTGATGTCCGCGCCAGTCGGCCATCGCGCGGCCCCCATCCTGTCCGCAGCGTACCGTGACATCGAACAGACGCATTGGGATCGGCCAGGTGCCGAACGTGCTGGCGGCAGTGCCGGCTGCCAGCGCCTTGGTGTACTCGATGACAGCCCAGGTGTCGGCATCGTCGAGCTTTCGCGAGAAAGCGGGCATCGTCTGCCGGCCGTCGCTATCGCGCATCCCATTGGCGATATGCCAGAACAGATCGCCGTCGGCGCGACGCCCCAATAACGGGCCGACAAACGTTGGCGGCCAACGCGATAGCCCGGCCGCGAGCGGTCCTTCACCCCGGCCATCCTCGCCGTGGCAAGCGGCGCAATGTTGCGTGTAGAGGCGTGCGCCATGCGCGATGCTTTCGGTTGAGAAGCGGGTGGGGCTGATGTGAAAACTGGTGGGTGCGGCAGGCGTGAACAACAATGCCGGCGATGGCCAGGGTGCGAGGATAAGCGTCAGCGCCGCGGCAGCGAGCCAGGTCAGCCGCTTGCCACGCCAGATGCTGGCGACGGCGAGGCAGGCCAGCGCCACGGAGATTGCCGCAAGGCTCCACGCGACCTGACGTGCCAGACCGAGATCGATCAGCAGCGTTTCCCCTGCGATTCTTCGGGCCCACGGCCAGGCGGGCTGGCCGTGTGCGTCACCGGAGAGGTGCAGCACATGCCAGAGCCGCAATAGCGCAAGCTGCCCGTCCTGCAACAGCGTGAGCAGCGTGTTGAGCCACGCCTGTGCCGGTGGTCCATTCATGCGTTGCGCTGCCTGTTACCAGCTGGCATCCAGACCCAGATGCCGCAACGCTTCGTGCCGCAGTTCGGTCAGCCGAGGGTCGCCGCGATGGCGTGGGTAGGGCAGGTCCACCTCGATCTGTGCGGTGATCTTGGCCGGGCGCTGGCTGAACACGATGACGCGTTGCGCCAGGAACAGCGCCTCCTCGACATCATGCGTGACCAGCAGGGCGGAGAATCCAGCGCGTTGCCACAGTTCGACCAGATCGCTCTGCATGGCCAGGCGCGTGAGCGAGTCCAGTTTGCCGAGCGGTTCGTCGAGCACGAGCAGCCGTGGATCGTTGACCAGCGCGCGGGCCAGCGCCACGCGTTGCGCCATGCCGCCGGAGAGTTGATGCGGGAAGGCATCCGCGAACGCTTCGAGGCCCACGCGTCGGAGCGCGGCGTCGACGCGATGGCCTTCACGTCGCAACAGGCCGCGAGCCTGCAGGCCGAGCGCGACGTTGTCACGCACGCGCCGCCACGGGTACAGCGTGGGGTCCTGGAACACCACGATGCGGGAGGGATCGGGGTGGTCGATGGGCGTGCCATCCTGCCGGATCTCCCCGGCGTTCGGCGTTTCGAGCCCGGCCACCAGGCGCAGCAGCGTGGACTTGCCGCAGCCACTCGGGCCGAGCAGCGCGACGAACTCGCCGGGTGCGACTTCGAGGCTGACGTCGTCCAGCACCGGCAGCCGCCGCGCGCCGTCGCCGAAGGCGTGGCTGACACCGCGAATGTCAATCTGGGCGCCAGCGGCCTCTGGGGCGTGTTCCAGTACGGCTACCATTTGACGGTTCCTTTCTGCCAGGAGAGCGCGCGGTCGCGCACGGCGAACAGCAATGTGATGACCCCCGAGAACAGCAGTGCCATGACGATCAGCGCTGCATACATGTTCACGTACGATGCCCAGCCCTGAGCCCAGGTCAGGTACCAGCCCAGACCGGATTTCACGCCCATCATCTCGGCCGTGACGAGCACGGAGAACGATGCGCCAAGCCCCATGAACAGGCCGACGAATACCTGCGGCAGCGCGGCGGGGATCGCCACCCGCAGCACCAGGAACCAGCCCGATGCACCCATCGTGCGCGCCACGTCGTAGTAGCTCTTGTTGACGCCGGCCACGCCCGACCACGTCAGCACCGCCACCGGAAACGCGGTGGCCAGCGCGATCAGGAACACCGCTGCGGAATAGCTCGACGGAAAGAAGTAGAACGTGAGCGGCAGCAGCGCCGTGGAGGGCAGGGGGCCAAGCACACGCAGCACGGGGTGAATCCAGTAGCCGATGCGGCGCGACCATCCGATCGAGACACCGATCAGGAAGCCGGCCAGCGCGCCGTATCCCACGCCAAGGCCGAGCAGCTTCAACGTGTTGAATGCGCTGTCGCCCAGACGTTGCCAGTCGTCGAGGTAGACCTCGATCAGCGCCTGGGGCGGCGCGAAGAATGGCGTCGGCAGGATTGCCATCTTCGCGGTCAGGATCTCCCACGCGGTGAAGACCAATGGCAGGGCGACGAGCCAGGGACCGGCTGCCCGCAGCGTGGCGACCGCGTGCTGAAGCGGTCCGCTCCGGCTTGCGTACCCGCCCGCCAGGGCCAGCAATAGCAGCGCGGCGGACACGCCGAGCACGACGATGCCGAGTTCCTCCGTATAGGCCCAGTCGTTGAACCCGGCCATCTTGTTGGGCCAGCGCCAGGTCACGGCGCCGAACACGCCCCAGGCCAGTGCCGCCACGATGCCCGTGGGCCAGACCGTCACGCGTGGGGCGACGGTCCTGGGGGCGGGTTGCGCGAGCCGCGCGTTAAGGGTGCTTTGGTTGGTCGTCATGGTCTTACCCCAGCACGTTGGCGTAGACATGCTGCGCCAGGCGTTTGGCATCGGTGGACTTCTTGAGCACACCAATGCGGCGGAAGTCGTCGGCGTAGAACGCGATCTCCTCCTGCAGATCCACACCGGTCGGGTGGTGCGTGTAGGTGAGCGTGGCGTAGAGCTTGCGCAGATCGTCCGGGCTGATCTTGGGCGAGTACTTGGCGAACACCTTTGCCGCCTCGTTGGGGTTCTCGTTGACGTAGTCCGTCGCCTGCACGATCGAACGCGCCAGCGCGGCCGCTGTCGGGCGATCGTTGCGAACCAGCTCGCCCCGCGCCCCCACCACGCAGCAGACCTTCCGTGCGTATTCGCCCGTCAGGTTGGTGGCCAGTTCCACGTACGCGCCGTTGGTGCGCTTCTCCAGCAGGTAGAGGTTCGGGTCGCCATCGGCGATTGCCTGGATCTCGCCCTTGTCGACGGCCACACCGAGCAGGTCGGCCGGGTACTGCCGCCAGGTGATGTCGCGGTCGGGGTCGATGCCGTTCTTGGCCAGCAGGATCGTGAAGAAATGCTTGCCCGGTGCGGCCAGGTCGCTGACGCCGACGGTCTTGCCCTTGAGTGCCTGAAGGTTCGTGACGCCGGCCGCCTTCGCGCCAACCAGCCGCACGCAGCCGCCGTGCGAGCTGCCGATGATCTTCACGTCGAAGCCGGCTTCGAGCGGCTTGAGCCAGCGATGAATCATGCCCACGGCGGCATCGGCCTTGCCGGTGGCGATCGACTCGAGCAACTGGTCCGTGGACCCGCTGTAGTTGATCAGATCCACCTGCAAGCCGTTCTTTTCGAAGAAGCCTTTCTCCTGCGCCACGACGATAGGCGTCAGGCAGAAGGAATTCTGGTTCCACGCGAAGGTGAGCTTGCGCGGGGCCGACCAAGCCTGTCGGCCCAGGATCAGCGCGGGCGCGGCGATAGCCGTGGTGCCGGCCAGGCGTAGCAGGCTGCGGCGACGATTGTCAGGGCGGGACGACTTTTGGGACGGCTGCTGGCTCATGGTTTTTTCTCCCCGTTTTCAGTTGTTCAGGCCGGTTCAGGCTGCCTTGCGCTGGCGCTCGGCATCGCGTTGCGCAACGAGCGCGCGCACGCGCGGAATCAGTTCGCGACCGTAGTCGACGGCATCGTCAAGCGGATCGAAGCCGCGGAGCAGGAACGTGCTGACGCCGAGGTCGTAGTAGGCCAGCAACGCCTCGGCCACCTGTTCCGGCGTGCCAACCAGACCGGTCGAATTCGAACGGCCGCCGGTTTCGCGCGCGATGGCGGTCCATAGACGTTGATCAACGCGGTCGCCCTTGTCGGCGGCGGCGAGCAGGCGACGCGCGCCCTCGCTCTGTTGTGGGCCGCCACGGCTGTAGCCGGCCTGCACGCGCAACGCGCGGGTGCGTTCCAGGATGCTGTCGGCGCGCGCCCACGCCTTTTCCTCGGTGTCCGCCAGCACGGGCCGGAACGACACCGAGAAACGCACCTCGCGGGCATGCCTGGCGGCCTCGGCACGCACGCGCGTGGTCAGCTCGCGTACCTGGTCGAGGGATTCGCCCCACAGCGCGTAGACGTCGGCATGTTTGCCGGCCACGGCGAGCGCTGCTTCGGAAGCACCGCCGAAGTAGATCGGCACATGCGGCTGCTGGGCGGGTTTGACTTCGGAGAAGCCGCGCTGGAAGCGGTAGAACGTGCCCTCGTGATCGAAGGGCTGGTGCTCTGTCCAGATGCGGCGCAGGATGCCAAGGTACTCGTCGGTACGGGCATAGCGCTGGTCGTGATCGAGATAGTCGCCGTCGCGCCGCTGTTCGTCGTCTGACCCGCCCGAGATGAAATGCACCCCAAGCCGGCCGCCGCTGAACTGGTCGAGCGTGGCGATCTGCCGGGCGGCCAGCGTCGGCGCGGTGAAGCCGGGGCGATGCGCCAGCATGAAATGGATGCGCTCGGTCACGGTGGCCGCGTAGGAGATCGTCAGCGTGGCCGATGGCCCGGTCGAGTGGTGAGGTACCAGGATGCGGTCGAACCCGGCCTGCTCATGGGCCTGCGCGAATGCACGCACGTAGTCGCGATCGATCACGGGCCCGTCAGGAGGGTGAATCTCGGACTGCTTCTGGCTCTGGATCATGCCGATGATGTCGACGCTCATGGGTGACGCTCCTGGTTCGTGAAACGGTTCGAGCCGCCACCGTAAGCCAGCGCGCGCCGCGCGAGAACGAATAAAAACGCGACTCCATATGCGTTGGGAACCGATGCTCGATATGCGAATTGCGTCGTTATCGCCAGCCCGCTTCGGGCGGTACGCTATGCAGCGATTCGTTCACGTCTTCCGAAGGATTCCCGATGTCTTCGTCCCCCTTGCGCCGGCTGCCAACCAGTGAAGCGCGGCTGGCCAAAGTCCTTGCCGAACTCACGCCGCGCCTTGCCGCCACTGCTGCCGATCACGACTCGCGCGGTACATTTCCCCATGACAACTTCGCGCTGCTGCACCAGTACGGCCTGATCTCACAGGCGGTACCCGTCGCTTCGGGAGGCGGTGGCGCCGGGCTGGCGGAGGCGCGCCGCATCATCGCCGCCGTGGCCGGTGGAGACGCCGCGACGGCGCTGGTGTTGACGATGACCTACCTGCAGCACCGCGCGATCGGCCGGGACGAGGCACGCTGGCCGGAGGCGGTGCGCGAGCAGGTGTTCCGCTCGGCCGTGGAAGAGGGGGCGCTGATCAACTCATTGCGCGTAGAGCCGGAACTGGGCTCGCCGGCACGGGGTGGTCTGCCCGGCACCGTGGCCACGCGCGTGGGCGATCGCTGGCGGCTGCGGGGGCACAAGCTCTACAGCACCGGCATCCCCGCGCTGCGCTGGCTGGCGGTCTGGGCGCGCACGCACGAACCGGAGCCGCGGATCGGGGTGTTCCTTGTGCCGAAGCCCGAAGCCGACACGCCGGGTATCCGTGTGATCGAAAGCTGGAACCACATGGGACTGCGGGCATCGGGCAGCCATGAGACCTTGCTGGAGGACGTGTGGATCCCGATCGAGCATGCGGTGGATATCCGTCCGCCATCGGCCTGGGCCCCGGCGGGCGCGAGCCAGGCCGATATCGACGGCAATATCGACCAGCAGGCGTGGATGGTGGTGCTGCTCGGCAGCCTCTATGACGCCGTGGCGCGTGCCGCGTACGACTGGATTCGGGATTTCGTGCGCGAACGCGCACCTGGCAGTCTTGGCAAGCCGCTGGCAACCCTGCCGCGTGTGCAGGAGACCATCGGCGAGATTGCCGCGCTGCTGCGCGCCAACGAAGTGCTGCTGGACGATGCGGCGGGGCGTACCGACGCCGGCACGCCGCCGTCGGCCGAAGATAGCGGGCTGCTCAAGTTCACGGTGACCGGGAATGCCATCCGCGCAGTGGATCTGGCGCTGCAACTCTCGGGTAATCACGGCTTGAGCCGCAACAACCCGCTGGAGCGGCATTATCGCGATGTGCTCTGCAGCCGCATCCACACCCCCCAGAACGATTCGATCCTGACTGCCGCCGGCCGCGCGGCGCTGGCCGACTGATCCCCGCAACGGAACGTCGCCGTCGTGCTATGTTTGCGGCAAACGTTAGCGGCCGCGACGCCTTGCCCAGGCACGACGGCCGAATGATCCAGGAGACATGGCATGTCCACATCGCCAACCCCTGCGCAGGCGCTCAAGCCCCTGCGCGATTTCATTACCGCCTTTACGGCGCTGCTCGACCAGCATCCCGACGAAGCCCGCATTCTCGACGAGGGCGGCAGTCTGCTGGCCAAACTCGTGGCTAGAGACGATTGGTTGCCCGATGCCTACGCGCAGCCGCATCCCGAGTACTACCAGCAGATGCTGCTGCACTGCGACTCCGCCGAACGCTTTTCGATTGTCAGCTTTGTGTGGGGGCCGGGCCAGCGCACGCCCATCCACGATCACACCGTATGGGGGCTGATCGGCATGTTGCGCGGGTCCGAATACGCGCAGCCGTTCGAGATCGATGCAGAGGGCACGCCGCAGCCACAAGGCGAGGCAACGCGGCTGGAGCCCGGTGACGTGGAGGCGGTGTCGCCGACGGTCGGCGACATCCATCGCGTGCACAATGCCTACGACGACCGCGTATCGATCAGCATCCATGTGTACGGGGCCAATATCGGCGCGGTACGCCGGCATGTCTTTCCGGAGACCGGCGGCAGCAAGGCATTCATCTCCGGCTATTCCAATTCCACCTTGCCCAATCCATGGGATCGTTCGAAGGACCCCATCGCGTCATGACTGAAGTTCAATCGTTTCCGACAACAACCAGCCTGGCCGTGCGCCAGGCATTGCTGGACCGCACCGAGATCGCCTTGATCGACGTGCGCGAGGAAGACCCCTATGCGCAGCAGCATCCGTTGTGGGCGGCCAACTTTCCGCTGTCGAAGCTCGAGCTCGAAGCCTGGGCGCGCATCCCGCGCCGCGACACGCGCATCGTCGTGTACGGCGAGCACGATGGCGAGGATCTGGCCCCAGGCGCGGCGGCCAGACTGCGGGAACTTGGCTACACCGACGTCTCGTTGCTGGATGGTGGTCTGACCGCATGGATCGCTGCAGGCGGCGAGGTCTTTCGCGACGTGAACGTGCCGAGCAAGTCGTTCGGTGAACTGGTGGAGGCGAAGCGGCACACACCGTCGCTGGGTGCGCCCGAGGTGCAGGCGCTGATCGACGGCAAGGCCGATGTGGTGATCGTCGACGCGCGTCGCTTCGACGAATATCAGACCATGAGTATCCCCACGGCCACGAGCCTGCCCGGTGCCGAACTGGTGCTGCGGATTCGCGAGCTGGCCCCGAACCCGGCGACGCAAGTGATCGTCAATTGCGCGGGCCGCACGCGGAGCATCATTGGCACGCAATCGCTGGTCAACGCCGGGATTCCGAACCCGGTGGCGGCGCTGCGCAATGGCACGATCGGCTGGAAGCTGGCCGGCCAGGAACTGGACCATGGCGCGAGCCGTGTGGCGCCGGTGCAGGTTGATGCCGCCAACCACGGCAAGGCGCGCGAGGGCGCCGGTGCCATTGCGGCGCGGGCTGGGGTCCGCCGTATCGGACTTGGTGAATTGGCGTCCCTGCATGTGCCGGACCGCACGGTCTACCAGTTCGACGTCCGCACGCCCGAGGAATACGCGGCCAGCCATCTGCCGGGATTCCGCAGCGCGCCCGGTGGACAACTGGTGCAGGAGACCGACCATCAGGCGCCGGTACGTGGCGCGCGCATCGTGCTGGCCGATGACGATGGCGTACGCGCGAACATGAGCGCGTCGTGGCTGGCGCAGATGGGGTGGGAGGTCTATGTCGTCGATCCCGTTGGCGAAGATAAGCGTAGCGAACGTGGATTGGCGGCCGCGAACGTTCCGCCATCGCCCGAGGTAGTGACCGTTTCGCCGGTCGCGCTGGCTGCATGGTTGAAGGAGGGCGACGTCGCCTTGATCGACGTGACCGCCAGCGCCAACTACGTCAAGCGCCATATTCCCGGCGCATGGTTTGCCATCCGTGCCCAGTTGGCACAGGCGATCAAGGCGATTCGGCCAGCGAAGCGCTATGTACTCACCTGTGGATCGAGCCTGCTGGCGAGGTTTGCCGCGGTTGATCTGCGGGCGCTGACCTCGGCCGAGGTCTTCGTGCTCGAAGGCGGCACGGCGGCCTGGGTGGAGGCCGGTTTGCCAGTAGAGCAAGGGGAAACTCGTCTCGCCGTACCGCGCACGGACCGGTATCGCCGGCCCTATGAAGGCACCGACAACGCGGCGGCGGCCATGCAGGCGTATCTCGACTGGGAGTTTGGCCTGATCGCCCAACTCGATCGGGATCGCACGCACTTCTTCGAGGTGGTCTGACACGGGTAACGCCGAACGCACGTGCCGAGCGGAGGGGCGGCCCTGGTTTCCTATACTTGCGGGAACCAGGGCCGCTTTCTTTATGAGACGTACGTTGCGAGACGCGGCCTTCACGCTTCGGATTGCGGCCCTGGACCGAACCATGTGCCAGGAGGGTGACCGCCGTGCCGAAGATCCGAGAATCACTGATCCACGATCTGCATCCAACCCAGCTGACAGTGGGCATGATCGAAGTGCAGGATAAGAAGACGCACCTGGCCTCGTTGAAGCCCAAGGATCAGCAGGCGTTCATGGAGGCACATCCGATTCCGGCCGTCGAAGGCCCCGGAGGCACGCTCTACATCACCGATCACCATCACCTTGTCCGGGCGGCGCTGGAGGCAGGCCTCACGTCCGGCTTCTTTATGGTAGAGGCCGATCTCTCCACCAGCGCGCCAGGCGATTTCTGGGGGGAGATGGACAAGAACCAGTGGGTGCATCCGCTGGACGAGAACGGGGTGCGCCACTGCTACACCCTGATCCCGTCCCATCTGGAAAAACTGATCGACGATCCGTACCGGTCGCTGGCCGGCTACGTGCGCGATGCCGGTGGGTATCAGAAGACGCCTACAGCCTTCGCCGAGTTCGTCTGGGCCGATTTCTTTCGTCGCCACATCGCCGTTGAGGACCTGAAGGCCGACTTCCAGGCCGCCGTCAAATGCGCGAAGGTGCTGGCCGCCAGCAAATGGGCGTCGGGCCTGCCGGGGTTCCAGGCGAAGTAGCCTGCGACTTGCGCTTGTCGCTGCTGTTTGGTATTTGTCGGGCGTCCAGGCGTTGCATTCCGTTTCGGGATGACGCGGACATCGACAACAAGGAAGAAAAAGCATGTCAGGCCCGCACGTTGAAGCTTCCGAGCGCGAAGCGCTCTACCGCATCATGGCGTTGCGGCGCGATTGCCGTCATTTCACGCCCGGGCCGTTGCTTGCCGATGACCAGTTGGAACGGCTGCTGGATGCGGCGCACCAGGCGCCCTCGGTGGGCCTGATGCAGCCGTGGCGCTTCATGCGCCTGAGCACGCCAGCCTGGCGCGAACACCTGATTCCATTCGTGGAAGCCGAGCGACAGGCCACGGCACAGGCCCTGGGGGAACGGGCCGCGGAATTCCTGCGGATCAAGGTGGAGGGTATTCGCGATTGCGCTGAACTGCTGGCCGTGGTGCTGGCGCCGGATGACGGTACCGTCTTCGGACGGCGCAGCATGCCGCGTGAGATGGCGTGGGCGTCCGCCGCGTGCGCCGTGCAGAATCTCTGGCTGGCGGCTCGCGCCGAAAACCTGGGGCTAGGCTGGGTCTCGATGTTCGACCCCGAAGCGCTGGCACGCGAACTTCAGCTTCCCGAAGGCGCCACGCCGTTTGGGCTGCTGTGCCTGGGGCCCGTGCCGGCATTCTATGAAAAGCCGATGCTCGAGCAGATTGGCTGGCGGCAGCGCCGCCCGCTGCAGGAGATGTTGTGGGCGTCCCCGGACCTGCCGCCTGCCTCTGGTGGCGGGGAACAGGCCGGAGGCGACTGACAGCGGGAAGCGACCGCTTGCGGCATGGCGTGGCTACCGCAAAGGCTCCCGACCGTGAGAACGTCGCGGACATCGGTATTGTTGACGCTCCGTCTGGCCGGGTTGCCTTTTTCCCCGATACCTTCAACCCGCCGAGCGCGGCCGGGGCACGACCATTGAGTCGCAGGGCAGGCAGTCGAGCAGTTTTGCGGCAGTGCTGCCCAGCAACGCGCCAGTCAGGGCATCGCGACCCTGCGCGCCCATCACCACCAGGTCGACATCGTGCTGGCGGACGTGCTGGGTCAGGTGCAATTCCAACCCACCACGCACAATCAGCGGTGTGACGCGCGTTCCAGCGGGCAAGGCGGTGGCAGCGATGAATGCGTCGTACTGCGCTCGCTCCTGCGCTTGCGCGGAGGCAGGCTGCGGTTGCGTGTCGGTCAGCCCCGCGAAAGGCGGCAGGTAGGCATGAAAAGCCGTTAGTTCGCATCCCGGGAAAAGCTGCGCCGCCGTCAGCAGCGCATTACGAGAGGCTTCGGAGAAGTCGGTGGCCACAACGATCCGGCGGTAGGGCGCGTGCGGGCGATTACGCACTATCAGCAACGGCTGCGCGAGCGTGCGCGCCAGGCGCTCGACACTAGAGCCGAGCAGGAACCGGCCAAGCAACTCATACCGCGCAACGCCGGCGACCACCAGACCGACGCCGGAAACGGTTGCCATGTTGCGGATCGTCTCCGAGATATCCCGGGACTTCATGATTCGCACCTCGGCACGTACGGGTAGTCCGGCCAGGTCACGATCGATCTGTCGGCGGGCGATGTGCAGGGCATCGCCGTCACCGCCGGTATCGGCAGCCCAGGCCAGTGCCTGGTCCGGGTGCGCGGCGGGGTCGAGCACATGGGCCACGATCAGTTCGGCCTTCCATTCTTGGGCCAGTCCCGCTGCACGGTCCAGGGCGCGATCGCAGCGTGGGCTCAGGTCGGTGGCCAGCATCAGGCTGGCAGGCGGGGAGGTGGCGGGGAGAGTCGTCATGGGCATCTCGCTAATCGTTCAACGGCAGATTCAATCGGCAGCCAGACGCTTACCAGCCGGTTTGCGTCGGATCAGGATCTTTTCGAGTTCGGCGACGCAGAACACCAGCAGGCCGGCGCCGATCACCTTGCACCATTCCAGCGCGGACAGGTCGGTGGAATCAAACACTGCCTGCATCAGTGGCAGGTGTGTGTAGGCTAGCTGCAGCGGCACGCAGGCGGCAATGGCCAGCAGCACATACGGGTTGCCGAACAGCCCCTCGCGGTTTAGCACGGTCTTCAGGGTATGCCGACTGTTGAGCAAGTAGAACATCTCGGCGGCCACCACGGCGTTGACGGCCATCGTGCGCGCGGTTTCCAGGCTGGTGCCGTCGGATAGTTCCCACAGGAACAGACTGAGCGCCCCCGTCATCATCAGGATGGATACCATCGTTACGCGCCAGACAAAGAAGCCCGACAGCAGCGTTTCTCCAACCGGGCGCGGAGGCTTCGCCATGATGCCGTCCTCGGCGGGCTCGAAGGCCAGCGCCAGCCCCAGCGTGCTGGACGTGACCATATTGATCCAGAGTACCTGGGCAGGGGTGACGGGCAATGGCAGGTCGAACAGGATCGCGGCGATCACGATCAGCGCCTCGCCGCCGTTCGTCGGCAACATGAAAAGGATGAACTTCTTCAGGTTGTCGTAGACCGCGCGGCCCTCGCGCACCGCGTGGGCGATCGACGCGAAGTTGTCGTCGGCGAGCACCACGTCGGAAGCCTCCTTGGCTGCCTCGGTGCCCTTGAGCCCCATCGCGACGCCAACGTCGGCCCGCTTGAGCGCAGGCGCGTCGTTGACGCCGTCTCCGGTCATCGACACGACCTGGCCACCGTCCTGAAGCGCGCGGACCAGGCGCAGCTTGTGCTCCGGACTGGCGCGCGCGAATACGTCCACTTCCATCGCCACCCGGCGCAGTGCGGCATCGTCCATCAGTGCCACCTCGCTGCCGGTCAAGGCGGGCTTGCCCACGCCGATCGCCAGTTGCGCGCCGATCGCGCGTGCCGTCTCGACGTGGTCGCCGGTAATCATCTTGACCCGGATGCCGGCGTGGTGGCACTCGTTGACGGCACGGATGGCTTCCTCGCGCGGAGGATCGATGATGCCGACCAGCGCCAGCATCGTGTAGCCGGTTTCCACATCGGAGAACGCGAGCTTGTCGCCCGCGGGTGCCGCGCGCTTGCAGGCCAGGGCGAGCAGGCGTAGGCCCTGTGCCGCGGTGTCGGTCGCCATGCGGCGCCAGTAGTCCACGTCCAGCGTGCGCTCCCCATCGAGATTCCACTGCCGCGCGCACATGTCGAGGATGCGCTCAGGCGCACCCTTTACCAGGATCCACGGCGCATGATCGGCATCGTGGTGGTAGGTGGCCATGAAGCGGTGCTCGGATTCGAAGGGGATGGAGTCGAGCCGATGCCAGCCGGATTCAGGATTCTGGTGTTCCACGCCCGCCTTGGCGCCAGCCACCAGCAATGCACCTTCGGTGGGGTCGCCCTCGACGTGCCACATGCCGTCGTCATTGCGCATGTTGGCGTCGTTGCAGAGTACGCCGGTGCGCAGGGCCATGGCCAACGGCGCGCAATGCATGGGATCGACGACGTGTCCGTCGATGCTGAAGTCTCCCACCGGCGCATAACCGACGCCCCCGACATCGAATACATGGCCCGCGCAGACCATGCGCTGCACGGTCATCTCGTTGCGCGTCAGCGTGCCGGTCTTGTCGGAGCAGATTACCGTCACCGATCCCAGCGTCTCCACCGCCGGCAGGCGCCGCACGATGGCATGGCGCCGGGCCATGCGCTGCACGCCGAGCGCAAGCGTGACGGTCATGATCGCCGGCAGCCCTTCGGGGATGGCGGAGGCCGCCAGCGCTACGGCCATCATGAACATGTCGGCTGCGGAGTGGCCACGCCAGAGAATGCCAGCCACGAACACCACGGCGGAGAGCAACAGGATGGCTACCGCCAGACCGCGTCCAAAACGATCGATCTGCCGTACCAGTGGCGTCGACAGGCTTTCGATGCTGCTGAGCAGCTCGTTGATCCTGCCCAGTTCCGTGGCGCTACCTGTCGCGACCACGATACCGGTCGCCTGTCCGTAGACCACCAGCGTGCCGGAGTACGCCATGTCGAAGCGATCGCCCAGCGGCGCGTCTTCCGCCACGGGCGCGGCATTCTTTTCCACCGGCAACGATTCGCCGGTGAGCGCGGCTTCCTCGACCCGCAGTTCTTTGACCGAGGTCAGGCGCAGATCGGCGGGCACCCGGTCCCCCGAAGCCAGCGCGACCACATCGCCCGGCACCAAATCCGCAGCGGCGATTTCGTGCCGCTGGCCATCGCGAATCACGAATGCAAGCGGGGCGAGCATGGCGCGGATGGCATCGATGGCGGCTTCGGCCTTGCCTTCCTGGATGAAACCGATGACGGCATTGATCACGACCGCCACGAGCAGCACGGCCGCATCGACCCAGTGACCGAGAATCGCCGAGACGATCGACGAGCCGAGAATGATATAGAGGAGGATGTTGTGGAACTGCAGCAGCAGCCGCATCAGCGGGCCGCGGCGCTTGGGTGGTGCGAGACGGTTGGGACCGTACTCGTCCAGTCGACGGGAGGCTTCGGCTGCGCTCAGACCGGCTGCGCTGGTCTGCAAGGTCTGCCCGACCTGTGTGTCGGTGAGCGTGTGCCAGATGGGTGGTGATTGGTTTTCGATGTCGTGGCTGGCAGGAGGACCAGTCATGTGGAGTCGGGGCCTTTTTCTGCAACCGGGCGGGCCGGTCTCGCGTTTCGATCGGAGGCGCGCATCGCCTGGTCAAGCCGCAGGCATCTTCTTGGGAGCCTGCGACACGGCGGCGGCCTGATGGAGAAAGGGCGTATCAGATACTAGCTTGCTTCGATCACGCCCCGATGACAACACTTTGGAGTGCCAATGCATCCCTGTGGGAATGCATTGCGCATCTCTATTTCAACATCGCTTGGCACTTGAGGGAGATGATCTGCGTCAAAGTGGTCAAAGCTCTTCTTCGCGAATTGGGTCAGGGCAGAGTCACCCTCAACGGCGCATTCGGAGCCGTCAATCCACCAGGGCGGTGCGATATCTGCAGGCTTGGCGCCCGCCCGCGAGCCTCATCCGGGATGAGCAAGCCGCACCGTCGCAAGGTATGGGCTTGCCGAGGCCGCAAGAATCGCCAGCCATGATTGGCTTGCCGAGAGGGTGGGTAGGGCGTTGCCGATGAGCATTCGATGGGCGCGCCCATTATCGTGATCGGTGAAGGATGACGAATACCTTCGGCCATCGACAGACAACAAAAAACCCGGAAAGCTCGTCAGCGATCCGGGTTCACGGCAACGTTAGGCGTTGCAAGCCACAAATTTTGGTGGGTGGTACAGGGATTGAACCTGTGACCCCTGCCGTGTGAAGGCAGTGCTCTACCGCTGAGCTAACCACCCATGCTGCTTCGTCATCGTTGCTGCTGATGTCGTGCAGTGGAGAAACGAGATTATGCCGATGGGCCGGTATCTTGTAAAGCCCTTTTTCGAATTTTCTTCGAAATCCCTCGGGAGGCGCCAGGCCCTACTGAGTGGCGGCTTCGGCAGGGGAGGCTTCTTGCCAGACCGTCTTGCCGCCACTTGCCTTGTCGAGTTCCTTGAGCACGCCCATGTGCGCCGAGATTTCTTCCTCGGAGGCCAATAGCACGGGCAGCGTCATGGCGGACAGGTCGGCGGTGCTACGCGTCTCGCCGTCCGTGGCGGCGCCGTCGAGCATGTCGATGACCAGTGAGTTCTGGCCGCGCGTCATCGCCAGGTAGACCTCGGCGAGCAGTTCGGCATCGAGCAGTGCGCCGTGCAGCGTGCGGTGGGAGTTGCTGACGCCAAGTCGGTCGCACAGCGCATCCAGCGAGTTGCGCTTGCCCGGGAACATCTGGCGGGCTTCACGCAGCGTGTCGATCACGTTGCTGGCGTGCTGGCGGAACGGCGGCAGGTCCAGGCGCTGGAACTCCATGTCCAGGAAGCCAAGGTCGAAGGGCGCGTTGTGGATGATCAGTTCGGCGTCTTGCACGAAGTCGCGGACGTCGTTGACGATCTCGGCGAACTTGGGCTTGTCGGCCAGGAAATCGAGCGTGATCCCGTGCACGGCGATGGCATCCTCATGGATGTCGCGCTCTGGATTGACGTAGAAGTGGAGGTGGCGGCCTGTCAGGCGGCGATTCACCAGTTCCACACAGCCGATTTCGATCAGGCGGTCGCCTGTTGCGTGATTGAGGCCGGTGGTTTCGGTATCGAGAACGATTTGTCGCATGGGCGGGATTGTAAACGACGGGTCAGGTATTGATCGACGCCACCCCGCGATTGGCCAGCGCATCCGCGCGTTCGTTGCCGGGGTGCCCGTTGTGACCGCGCACCCAGTGCCACGTGATCCGGTGAGGTTTCTGGGCTTCGTCCAGTGCCTGCCAGAGGTCGGCGTTCTTGACCGGCTTCTTGTCCGCCGTCTTCCAGCCGCGTGCCTTCCAGCCGTGAATCCACTCGCTGATGCCTTTCTGCACGTATTGCGAGTCCGTATAGATATTGACGATGCATGGGCGCTTGAGCGCGCGCAGCGCCTCGATGACCGCCATCAGCTCCATGCGGTTGTTGGTGGTGGGGCTTTCGCCGCCGAACAGTTCTTTCTCGTGGCCGCCGGCGACGAGCACGGCGCCCCAGCCGCCGGGGCCGGGGTTGCCCTTGCAGGCTCCGTCGGAGTAAATCGTGACTTCTTGCATGTATATAAGGTGATGGTCCTAGCTGTCCTGGCCAGGGGTCTTGCCGTGCGTGCCCGTGGGCGTGGCAACTGGGGCCGCTACTGGCTTCAGCGCCGACTTGGGTGTTTTCCAGGCGGGGCCGACCAGGCGGATATTCTTGACGCGCTTGACCGCCGAGATCATATAGACCGCGCCGAAGATCGGCCACCAGCGGTCGCCTGCCTTCTCCATGAATGCCGCGCGCTGCAGCCAGCGCTCCGTGCGATAGGGCGGGCAGTAGCAGCCGAAGCGGCCCCGGATGATCTCGAACCCGAGCAGCTTGAGCCAGTCCTTGATCCGCACGAACCCGATGGTCTGGGCGTCACTTGGCAGGAAGGGCATGGCGCCAAGGCGGTTCAGGCCCTGCCGCGCCCCCCACAGGCTCATCGGGTTGAAGCATGTCACCACCACGCGCCCTTCGGGCATCAGCACGCGCGAGACTTCGCGCAGCACTTCGTGCGGGTCTTCCGAGAATTCGAGGACGTGCGGTAGCGTGACGAGGTCGATGCTCTGCGTATCAAAAGGCAGTTCGTCGAACCGGCATAGCAGTTGCCGAGCATCGGGATGGGTCTCCCTTGGCCCGTGCGGGCCCGCGCGGCCGTCAAGCGCTAGCGCCGAGAACGGCATCCGGTTCTCGCGCAACGTGTCGATGGCGGGCAGGCCGAACTGCACCGCGTGATAGCCAAAAATGTCCGCTACCGTCCGGTCGTACTGCTGGCCTTCCCACTCGAGCACATACTGCCCGGGTGGCGAGGCTAGCCATTCTTCCCAATCTATAATCGGTCGGTTGGACATAGAGGAGCACGCATGTTGAAAGTGGAGCCGATCCCCGCCTTTCAGGACAACTATATCTGGGCAATCCACGACGGGCATAGCGCGGCCGTGGTGGACCCAGGCGAGGCCGCACCGGTCGAGCAGTTTCTGGCGCAACGCGGGCTGGCACTGGGCGCTATTGTAATCACCCATCACCATGGGGATCACCAAGGTGGTGTATCAGACCTCCTCGCGCGTCATCCGAGTGGGCCGGACGGCGAGCCGCTGCCGGTGATCGGCCCGCAGGGCGAGCGAATCGGCCACCGCACGCAGGCCGTGCGCGAAGGCGACACGGTCACGCTGCGTCATCCGGCAGTGACGTTCCGGGTACTGGATGTTCCGGGTCACACCGCAGGCCATGTGGCCTATGTCGGCGACCTGCCTTGCGCCGGCCCCGTGGTGTTCTGTGGCGACACGCTGTTCGCCAGCGGCTGCGGGCGCCTGTTCGAAGGCACGCCGGCCCAGATGCTGGCATCCCTGGACAAGCTCGCGGCACTGCCCGGCGACACGCGCGTCTACTGCGCCCACGAGTACACGCGCAGCAACGTCCGCTTTGCCCAGGCCGTCGAGCCGGCCAACCCGGATCTGGCGGCGTGGGCGGCGCGGGTGGATATCCTGCGCGAGGCCGGCACGCCTACCGTGCCAACGACCGTGGCGCACGAGCGCGCGGTCAATCCGTTCTTGCGGTCCCGCGAGTCCACGGTCCGCCAGGCTGTGCGGGCACAGGGCGGAGACGTGAGCGATGACGCGGCGGCGTTTGGTGCGCTGCGCGGCTGGAAGGACGGCTTTCGTTAACGCGGATGGGACAATCCGGTTGCGGGCTGGGCGAGGACAATTGACTCAAATTGCATCATGGGGAAAATCTCATTGACGCGAGGGGGGCTTTTCCATAGCATCAGGCCAACTTTTTGGCGTCACTTTCAGAGAACTTAATGCGATTTGGTCGATTTCTGGCGGTAGTTGCGTGTGCCACGCTGCTTGCAGCCTGCGCCAGCACACCCACACCGCCCGCCGGCGAATTGTCCGGCACGCCGACCGCCCTGGAATCCGGTCCGAAGAAGGACCCGCTCAATACCCTCAACAGCACCGGCCGCGCCGGCACGTTATCCCGTTCCACCGTCGTGAATGTCGACCAGTCCAGCGTGGACTGGCTGCGCGGGCCGTCCAGCGATATCTGGGACCGCATCCGCAAGGGTTTCGCGATGCCTGACCTGGAAGGCACGCTGGTCGATGATCGCACGCAGTGGTACGCGGCCCGCCCTGACTATATGGAACGGATGGTGGGGCGGTCGAGCCGCTACCTCTACCACATCGTCGAGGAGCTCGAACGGCGCAAGATGCCGACCGAGCTGGCCCTGCTGCCGTTCGTGGAGAGCGCATTCAATCCCCAGGCGGAATCCACGGCCAAGGCGGCCGGCATGTGGCAGTTCATCCCGAGCACGGGCAAGACGTACAACCTCAAGCAGAACATGTTCCGCGACGAGCGGCGCGACGTGCTGGCATCGACCGACGCGGCCCTCGACTATCTGCAGCGGCTCTACGACATGTTCGGCGACTGGCAATTGGCGCTGGCCGCCTACAACTGGGGCGAAGGCGCCGTGTCGCGAGCCATCGCGCGTAATCAGGCCCGGGGGCTGCCCACGGACTACGCCAGCCTGACCATGCCGACCGAGACGCGCTATTACGTGCCGAAGCTCCAGGCGGTGAAGAACATCATCGCCAACCCGGCCGCGTACGGCGTCAGGCTGCCTGAGATCCCCGATCATCCGTACTTCGTGACGGTCACGACCTCGCGGGATATCGATGTGGCGCTGGCGGCCAAGCTGGCCAACATGCCGCTGGACGAGTTCAAGGCGCTCAATCCGTCGTTCAACCGGCCAGTGATCCTGGGTGCGGCCAATCCGCAGATCCTGCTGCCGTTCGAGAACGCCGAGCGCTTCCAGTACAACCTCAATACCTATCGTGGCGGGTTGTCGAGCTGGACGGCGGTGACCGTGGATAGCCGTGAACGTGTGGAGTCGCTGGCCGCGCGGCTCAACGTGGATGTGGACACGCTGCGCGAGATCAACCGGATTCCCAAGGGGATGCGCCTGAAAGCCGGTTCGACCGTCATGATTCCGCGTACCGAGCGCCACGACCAGGACATCAGCGCATCGCTGGTCGATACGGCCATGCTGGCCGTGGAGCCAGACGTGCCTGACGCCAAGCGCGTCGTGGTGCGGGCGGGGCGCAAGGATACGGTGTCCACGGTGGCGCGTCGCTATGGCGTGTCGGTCAAGCAGGTGCAGTCGTGGAACAAGCTCTCCGGCAGCAAGCTTGTTGCCGGCCAGAGTCTGGTGCTGATGCTGCGTCCGAACTCCGCCGCCGCCATGCGGGCGGAGCGCGCCGGGGACGAAGACGACACGCCAGCCAAGGCCGCGCCGCGTGGCAAGTCGGGTGGCAAGACACAGGCCGTGGCAAAGTCGGAGAAATCCGATAAGGTCGAGAAGTCGTCGCGATCGGCCAAGGCCGAACCCCGCAAGCGGGTGGTGGTGGAGGCCTCGCCGCACAGTTCCACGAGCAAGTCGTCGGGCAAGTCCGCCACGCGCGAAAGCAAGTCGTCGCCGACGCCAGCGACCAAATCCAAGTCGAGCCGCGCGCAGTAGCATCTGCGCGCGGCCACCTCCTGACGCCGCGAAATTCTGGCAACCCGGTTCCACGCTAGACGCTGGGCCGGGGACGCGCCGTGCCTCCGTCATGCAAATTGATGGGCATCAAGAACGTAGTCGGCGAAGGGTGGCAAAAGGGCAGTCTGCTCCACCACTGGAACTGCCCGATGTCCTTCCCCAAAACCGTCTGTTGCCTGCCGATTCTCTTGGCGTGCCTTGGCGCGTCATGCGAGCGCGCGCAGGACGATGACGAACCCGATTACCCTCTGCCCAAGCTCGTGGCGCATCGCGGTGGCACGGCGGATCGCCCGGAAAACACGCTTGTGGCGATCGAGTCGGCATTGCGCCAACGTGCCGACATGATCTGGCTGTCGGTGCAAACGAGCCTCGATGGCGTGCCGGTACTGTACCGTCCGAGCGACCTGTCCTCGCTGACCAATGGATCGGGCAAGGTGGCCGATTTCAGCGCCGCCACGCTGGCGACGCTCAATGCCGGATGGTCCTTCGCCGAAACGGGATCGGATGGCGTGAAGCGTTACCCCTATCGCGACAGTCCGGTTGGCATTCCCACGCTGCAGCAGGCATTGCGTGCCATCCCGGCCAACGTGCCGATCATTCTCGACATGAAGTCGATGCCCGCGTCGGCACAGACGGCCGCGGTGGCTGCCGTGCTGGATGCCGAAAGCGCCTGGAGCCGCGTGCTGATCTACTCGACCGAGGCCGATTACCAGAATACGTTCGCAGCCTGGCCACGCGCGCGGCTGGCCGAGGCGCGTGATGTGACCCGGCGTCGACTGGTATCCGCAACGCTTGGCCAGCGCTGCGATGCGCCGTCCGTTTCAGGTGTGTGGGCGGGATTCGAGATGCGACGCAACGTGGACGTGGTTGAGACCTTCACGCTCGGAGAGGGGCATTCGCCGGTCCAGGCGGTGCTCTGGACCAAAGCCTCTGTCCATTGCTACCGGTCGAAAGTCTCGGCCAACCTCGTGGCATTCGGCGTGAATGATCAGGCTGACTATTGCGAGGCAAAGCGTTTGGGGCTGGATGCTGTCATGGTAGATTCTCCAGAAAAGATGGCCGGCATCCGAACGCAAGTGGAAACGAACCCCGCGTCGTGCAACCAGTAGGGCAGTCGGCAGGTTTCCGCCGGTCGAACTGTCCCAGCCACCAACACCGCATTGATCATCCATATAGCGGAGGAGACATACCATGACGGCAAGCCGCGCACTGCACGCGCGCTCCCTTTCCGACCCGGCAGGATTCTGGGCCGAACAAGCCGCACGTATCGATTGGGAGACCCCCTTCGAACGCGTGCTCGACGACAGTCGCCCACCTTTCGCCCGCTGGTTCGTCGGCGGGCGCACCAACATCTGCCATAACGCCATCGACCGGCACTTGGCCGCGCGTGCCGACCAGCGGGCGCTGGTCTATGTCTCGACCGAGATCGATACCGAACGCACCTACACTTACCGCGAGTTGCATGACGAAGTCACGCGCATGGCGGCGACGCTGCAGGGGCTGGGCGTGCAGCGCGGCGACCGGGTGCTGATCTACATGCCGATGATTCCGGAGGCGATGTTCGCGATGCTGGCCTGCATGCGCATCGGCGCCGTGCATTCGGTGGTGTTCGGTGGGTTTGCCTCGGTCAGCCTGGCGGCCCGTATCGACGACGCCAAGCCACGAGTGATCGTGAGCGCCGATGCCGGTTCGCGCGCGGGCAAGGTGGTGCCGTACAAGCCGCTGCTTGATGAGGCGATCCGGCTGGCTGGCCATCATCCCGAAAAGGTGCTGCTGGTGGACCGCAAGCTGGCAGAGATGCCGCTGGTCAGCGGCCGCGACCAGGACTACGCGGCCTGGCGCGACAAGGTGGCCGGACAAGCGGTGCCATGCGTCTGGATGGAATCGAGCGAGCCATCCTACGTGCTCTACACGTCGGGCACCACGGGCAAGCCAAAGGGCGTGCAGCGAGACACCGGTGGCTACGCGGTGGCACTGGCCACGTCGATGGAGAACATCTTCTGTGGCAAGCCGGGCGACACGATGTTCACCGCGTCCGATATCGGATGGGTGGTGGGCCATAGCTACATCGTCTACGGGCCGCTGCTGGCCGGCATGACCACGGTCATGTACGAGGGCACGCCGATTCGTCCTGATGGCGCGATCCTGTGGAAGATCGTCGAGCAGTACGGCGTCAACATCATGTTCAGCGCGCCTACGGCGATCCGTGTACTCAAGAAGCAGGACCCGGCGCTGCTCAAGCGTCACGACCTGTCCAGCCTGCGGCTGTTGTTCCTGGCGGGCGAGCCACTGGACGAACCTACCGCGCGCTGGATTCAGGACGGCATCGGCAAGCCCGTGGTCGACAACTACTGGCAGACCGAATCGGGCTGGCCGATCATCGCGATCCAGCGCGGCGTGGAAGCGCTGCCACCCAAACTGGGATCTCCCGGGGTGCCGGCCTACGGTTACGACCTGCGCATCGTCGATGAGGTCACCGGCGAGGAGTGTCCGCCAAACACCAAGGGCGTGGTGGCGATCGACTATCCGCTGCCACCGGGCTGCATGTCGACGGTCTGGGGCGACGACGACCGCTTCATTCGCACGTACTGGTCGGCGGTGCCGAATCGTCAGTGCTATTCCACATTCGACTGGGGTATCCGCGACGAGGATGGCTACGTCTTCATCCTCGGCCGCACCGACGATGTGATCAACGTGGCAGGCCACCGACTGGGCACCCGAGAGATCGAGGAAAGCCTGTCGTCGCACCCGGGCGTGGCCGAGGTGGCCGTGGTCGGCGTGCAGGATGCGCTGAAGGGCCAGGTCGCCATGGGCTTCTGCATTGCGCGTGACGCCGGGCGCACGGCAACTGAAGCGGACCGTATGGCATTCGAGGGGGAGTTGATGAAGACGGTGGAGCAGCAGCTCGGCGCGGTGGCGCGGCCGGCGCGCGTGTTCTTCGTCAATGCGCTGCCCAAGACACGCTCGGGCAAATTGCTGCGCCGCGCCATTCAGGCGGTGGCGGAAGGCCGTGATCCGGGTGACCTGACCACGATCGAGGACCCGACGGCGCTGGAGCAGGTGAAGGAGTCGCTGGCCTGACGCAGGCATAGAAGGGCAGGGAGCCCGGCACTTGCGGGCTCCCTGAAAAACCCCTTGCCAGATTTCGGCATGCCGCCTAATATTTTAAGCATAAAATATTTAACCCTGATGTAGAGCCGTCGACTGACGGCTTGCAGGAGGCGATCAGATGCGCGTGCTATGTATTGGTGGCGGCCCGGCGGGCTTGTACTTCGGCTTGCTGATGAAGCTGCAGAATCCGTCCCACGAGGTGATCGTGGTCGAACGCAACCGGCCATATGACACCTTCGGCTGGGGGGTGGTGTTCTCTGATGCGACGCTCGAGAACCTGAAGCAGGCCGATCCGGTCAGCGCGGCCGAGATCAACGCGGCATTCAATCACTGGGACGACATCGACATTCATATCGGTGGGCGCACCATCCGATCCGGTGGGCACGGATTCATCGGCATCGGCCGCAAGCGCCTGCTCAACATCCTGCAGGCACGCTGTGAGGCGCTCGGCGTGAAGCTGGTGTTCGAGACCGATGTCAGCGACGACCAGGCGCTGGCGCGGCAGTACAACGCGGATCTCGTGATTGCTTCGGACGGCCTTAACAGCCGCATCCGCACACGCTATGCCGAGAGCTTCCAACCAGATATCGACACGCGCCAGTGCCGCTTTGTCTGGCTCGGCACGCACAAGCTGTTCGACGCTTTCACGTTCGCATTCGAGAAGACCGAGCATGGCTGGTTCCAGGCGCACGCCTATCGCTTCGACGACAACACGTCGACGTTCATCGTTGAGGCGCCTGAGCCGGTCTGGAAGGCCGCCGGCATTGAACAGATGAGCCAGGAGGAGGGCGTGGCCTACTGCGAGAAGCTGTTCGCCAAGTACCTTGACGGCAACAAGCTCATCAGCAACGCCGCGCATCTGCGTGGCTCGGCGATCTGGATTCGCTTCCCGCGGGTGATCTGCCATCACTGGGTGCACTGGAACACCCTGGACGATGGCCGCCGCGTGCCGGTGGTGTTGATGGGGGACGCGGCGCATACCGCGCACTTCTCGATCGGATCGGGGACCAAGCTGGCGCTGGAAGATGCGATAGATCTGGCGGAGGCGATCGGCGAGCATCGCGCCGCCGGTGTCGACGGCTTGCCGGAAGCGCTGGCCCGCTACGAGGCCACGCGCAGCGTGGAAGTGCTCAAGATCCAGAACGCGGCGCGCAATTCGACCGAATGGTTCGAGAACGTCGAGCGCTATGCTGGCATGGCGCCCGAGCAGTTCGCTTATTCGTTGCTGACGCGCTCGCAGCGGATCTCGCACGAGAATCTGCGCGTGCGCGATGCGCAATACGTCGACAACTTCGAGCAATGGCTGGCCGCGCAGGCCGGCGTGCCACAAGAGACGCTGAAGCTGCGCGCGGCTGCGGGCGATGCTGCCTTGCCGCCGATGTTCACGCCATTCACGGTGCGCGGCGTCACCCTGAAGAACCGTGTGGTGGTGAGCCCGATGGCGATGTACTCGTCGGTCGATGGCGTGCCGGGCGATTTCCACTTGGTGCATCTCGGTTCCCGCGCCCTCGGTGGCGCCGGCATGGTTGTGGCCGAGATGACCTGTGTGTCGCCCGACGCGCGCATCACGCCGGGTTGCCCGGGTTTGTGGAACGACGCGCAGCGCGATGCGTGGAAGCGCATCGTCGACTTCGTGCACGCCAACGGCGATACGAAGATCGCCATGCAGCTTGGCCATGCCGGGCGCAAGGGCTCAACCCAGCTTGGCTGGGAGAAGATGGACTACCCGCTGGCGGACGGAAACTGGCCGTTGATCTCAGCGTCGGCGCTGCCGTACATGCCCGGCGTGTCGCAGGTGCCACGCGAAATGACGCAGGAAGACATGGATCGGGTGCGTGACGACTTCGTGGCCAACGCGAAGCGCGCGGCGGAAGCCGGCTTCGACTGGCTTGAGTTGCACTGCGCCCACGGCTATCTGCTTTCGAGTTTCATCTCGCCGTTGACCAACACGCGTACCGACGCGTACGGCGGCTTGCTCGCCAACCGTCTGCGCTATCCGCTGGAAGTGTTTGCAGCCGTGCGGGCCGTGTGGCCGCAGGACAAGCCTATGTCGGTGCGGATCTCGGCGCACGATTGGGTCGAGGGCGGTATCACGGCCGATGATGCGGTCGAGATCGCACGCGCCTTCAAGGCGGCCGGCGCGGACATGATTGACTGTTCATCAGGCCAGGTCAGCCCGGATCAGGCGCCGGTCTACGGCCGGATGTACCAGACACCGTTTGCCGACCGCATCCGCAATGAGGCGGGCATCCCGACCATCGCCGTGGGCGCGATCTTCGAGGCCGATCATGTCGACAGCATCGTCGCGGCTGGCCGGGCCGATCTTTGCGCGATTGCGCGTCCTCATCTGGCCGATCCGGCGTGGACGCTGCACGAGGCGGCCAGGCTGGGCTATCGCGATGTCACGTGGCCGAAGCAGTACGTGTCTGGCAAACGGCAACTGGAAACCAACCTCGCCCGCGCCGCATCGTACGCGCAGCAGCCGGGAAAATGACCATGGGCAATGCATTGCAAGGGCGTCACGCCCTGGTGACTGGCGGTGGGCGTGGCATCGGTGCCGCCATCGCGCGCCGGCTGCTGGCCGATGGCGCCAGCGTCACGCTGCTGGGTCGCGAGCAGGCAGCGCTTGATGCGACCGTTCACGCGCTGCAATCGTGCGTGACCGAAGGGGCGGCGCTGGGCGCGGTCAGCGCGGACATCACGGATGCCGATTGGGTGAGCGGGGCCTTCGCCGGTGCCACTGAAGCACGCGGGCCGATCACGCTGCTGGTCAATAACGCCGGTCAGGCGCACAGCGCGCCCTTTGGCAAGACCGATCTCGCGCTCTGGCAGCGGATGCTGGAGGTCAACCTGACCGGCACCTTTATCTGCACGCAGGCGGCGCTGCCGGCGATGCTCGAGGCGGGCTGGGGGCGCATCGTGAATGTCGCCAGCACGGCCGGCCTGATCGGGTACGGCTACGTCAGCGCCTATTGCGCGGCGAAGCACGGCGTGATCGGCCTGACCCGCTCGCTGGCGCTGGAACTGGCGACCAAGGGCGTGACGGTCAACGCGGTGTGCCCGGGCTATACCGAAACCGACATCGTGCGCGACGCGGTGGCCAATATCGTCGGCAAGACGGGGCGCTCGGAAGAACAGGCGCGCGCGGAACTGGCCGCGCGTAACCCGCAGCGGCGTCTGGTACGGCCCGATGAAGTGGCTGATGCGGTGGCCTGGCTGTGCCAGCCCTCGGCGTCCGCGATCACGGGGCAAGCCGTGCCGGTGGCCGGCGGCGAGGTGATGGCGGGCTGAACGATCAAACAGAGTGGAGTGAGACAACACATGAGCGATATTGCACTGGACATGCGCCACCACAAGCGCGCCTTTGCGGACTATCAACCGAAGCATTTCCTGTGGTCCGTCTCGGCGGACGGCAAGGTCGGCACGATCACGCTGAACCGGCCGGAGCGCAAGAATCCGCTGACGTTCGATTCCTACGCCGAGCTGCGTGATCTGTTCCGTAGTCTGTGCTACGCCACCGACATCAAGACCGTGGTGGTGACCGGCGCGGGCGGGAATTTCTGCTCTGGCGGCGATGTACACGAGATCATTGGCCCGCTGACGCGCATGACCATGCCGGAGCTGCTCGACTTCACGCGCATGACCGGCGACTTGATCAAGGCCATGCGCGCCTGCCCGCAGCCGATCATCAGCGCGATCGACGGCATCTGCGCCGGCGCCGGCGCGATGATCGCGCTGGCCTCCGATATGCGTCTGGGTACCGCGCTGGCGAAGACCGCTTTCCTGTTCGTGCGCGTTGGTCTGGCCGGCGCCGATATGGGCGCATGTTCGCTGCTGCCCCGCGTGATTGGGCAGGGGAGAGCGAGCGAGCTGCTTTACACCGGCCGCTCGATGAGCGCCGAGGAAGGGCTGCAATGGGGCTTCTTCAACGCGCTGCACGCTTCCGAAACGCTGCTGGCCGAGGCGCAGTCGCTGGCCACGCAGATCGCCGCGGGTCCGACTTTCGCGCATGGCGTTACCAAGAAGCTGCTCCATCAGGAGTGGAATATGGGGCTCGACGAAGCGATCGAGGCCGAAGCGGAGGCACAGGCCATCTGCATGCAGACTCGCGACTTCCGGCGAGCCTATGACGCGTTCGTCGCGAAGCAGAAGCCGGTGTTCGAAGGCGATTGAGGGGCTGGCATGAGCGACAAGACCTACCTTGAACTACCGTTCTTCGACGATGCGCACCGTTCGCTCGAGCGCGATCTGGATGCCTGGTGCGGCGAGAACCTGCGCGACGTCGATCACCACGATGCCGACGCGGCGTGCCGCACGCTGGTGCGCCAGCTTGGGCAGGCGGGATGGCTCCGCTACTGCGTGCCGGCGGCGTTCGGCGGCGCGCTGCCCGCGCTCGATTCGCGCGCGCTTTGCCTGCTGCGCGAGACACTGGCGCGCCACGACGGCCTGGCTGATTTTGCCTTTGCGATGCAGGGCCTTGGCTCGGGCGCGATCACGCTGGCGGGTAGCGACGCGGTGCGCGAGCGCTATCTTCCGCGCGTGGCGAAGGGCGAGGCCATTGCGGCATTCGCGCTGTCCGAGCCCGAGGCGGGTTCCGACGTGGCAGCGATGCAATGCAGCGCGAAGCTATCCGATGACGGCACGCACTACGTGCTGAACGGCGCCAAGACGTGGATATCGAACGGCGGCATCGCCGACTTCTATTGCGTGTTCGCACGCACCGGGGAGGCAGCCGGCGCGCGCGGCATCACCGCGTTCGTGGTGGATGCCAATACACCGGGCCTGTCTATCGCGGAGCGCATCGACGTGATCGCGCCCCATCCTCTGGCAACACTACGTTTCGATGACTGCCGCGTACCCGTTGGCAACCGTCTGGGAGAGCCGGGGCAGGGCTTCAAGGTGGCGATGATGACACTCGACATCTTCCGGGCCTCGGTGGCCGCCGCCGCACTTGGCTTCGGTCGCGCGGCGCTGGACGATGCGCTGGCACGCGCCACGTCGCGCCCGATGTTCGGCGGCGTGCTGGCGGATCTGCAACTCACGCAGGCGGCGATCGGTGACATGGCTACGGCCATTGATGCCGCCGCGCTGCTGACTTATCGCGCCGCTTGGCTGCGCGATGTGAGGCAGCAGCGCACGACGCGCGAGGCGGCGATGGCCAAGATGGTCGCCACCGAGAACGCGCAGCAGGTCATCGACCGGGCCGTGCAGATGTTCGGCGGCCTCGGCGTCAAGGTTGGCACGCGTGTGGAAAGCCTCTACCGCGAGATTCGCTCGCTGCGGATCTACGAAGGCGCCACTGAAGTGCAGAAGCTGATCATTGCGCGCGAGACGCTGGCAGCCCGATAGAACACGAGACAGGAGACAAGTATGGCCGCCCCCCAACCAGCCACCGCTCATGTTGATACCTTCGCACGGGACAGGTTGCCGCCGCCGCAGACGTGGCCGGTGTTCCAGTTCAATGACGACACGCGCTACCCCGATCGCCTCAATGCGGCAGTGGAGCTTGTGGACCGACACGTGGCGGCCGGCAACGGTGGCCGCGTGGCGGTGCGCCATGAGCGCGCGGGCCGTATCGAGACCGTGACCTATGCCGAGCTGGCGGCGCTTGTGGATCGCATCGCGCATGTGTTGGTCGAGGACATGGGGCTGGTGCCGGGCAATCGCGTGCTGCTGCGCGGCCCGAACAACCTGATGATGGCGGCGAGCTGGCTTGCCACGCTCAAGGCAGGACTGATCGCCGTGCCGACGATGCCGCTGCTGCGCGCCAAGGAGCTCAAGCAGATCATCGACAAGGCGCAGGTGACGGCTGCACTCTGCGATGCACGTCTGCGCGACGAGCTGGACGCGAACCGGCGTGCCGATGGCGAGTACTTTTGTCCGACGCTCGAACGCGTGCGCTACTTCCACGGCGAGGGTGCCGATGCGCTCGAAACCGCGATGGCGGGCAAGCCCGACAGTTTCACCGCGTGCAACACGGCCGCTGATGACATTTGCCTGATCGCGTTCACGAGTGGCACCACGGGGCAACCCAAGGGCACGATGCACTTCCACCGCGATGTGCTGGCGATGTGCGACCTGTTCCCGCGCCACGTGCTCAAGCCCACGCCGGACGACGTCTTCTGTGGCACGCCGCCAATCGCATTCACATTCGGGCTGGGCGGCATGCTCTGCTTCCCGCTGCGCATTGGCGCCAGTACCGCGCTGTCGGAAAGGCTTACGCCGGAGCTGCTGCTCAAGCTGATCCAGGACCATCGCGCGACGATCGTCTTCACCGCGCCGACGTTCTATCGGCAGATGGCGGCGCTGGTAAAGAACTTCGATCTGTCGAGCCTGAGGAAGAGCGTGTCCGCTGGCGAGGCGCTGCCCGATGCCACGCGGCAGGCCTGGAAGGCGGCCACTGGCATCGAGATGACCGACGGCCTCGGCGGCACGGAGATGATGCATATCTTCGTTTCCAGTGCTGGCGCGGACGTGCGTCCGGGCGCGGTGGGTCGCGTGGTACCGGGGTACGAAGCCTGCATCGTCGACGAAAACATGCAGCCGGTGCCGCCGGGCACGGTGGGCAAGCTCGCGGTGCGCGGGCCCACGGGCTGCCGCTATCTGGACGATCCCCGCCAGGAGGCATATGTGCGCGACGGGTGGAATCTGCCCGGCGACACATTCATGGCCGACGCCGATGGCTACTACTTCTATCAGGCGCGTTCGGACGACATGATCATCTCGGCTGGGTACAACATCGCCGGGCCCGAGGTCGAGGGATCGCTGATGCGGCATGAGTGGGTGGCCGAATGCGGGGTGGTCGGCGCGCCAGACGCGGAGCGTGGCCAGGTCGTGACGGCGTACGTGGTACTGCGTCCCGGCGTGGAGCCCTCCGACGCCACGCGGGCGGCGCTGCAAGACTATGTCAAGCGCGAGATCGCCCCATACAAGTATCCGCGTCGCATCGAGTTCGTGGCGGCGCTGCCGCGTACCGAGACGGGCAAGCTGCAGCGCTTCCGCCTGCGGCAGATGGCGGCAGAGGGCGCATAGCCATGAACGACGTGTTCACCAATCAGGTGCGTGTGCGTTTCAAGCATTGCGATACCGCCGGCATCGTCTTCTACCCGCGCTATTTCGAGATGCTGAACGATTTTATCGAGGACTGGTTCGCCGAGGCGCTCGACTGGCCGTTCGATGCGATGCATCTGACCGGTCATGCGGGGGTGCCGACGGCCGAACTGCAGTGCCGCTTCGAGGCGCCAAGCCGGCTTGGCGAACTGCTCACACGAGAACTGCGCGTGTCCCATATCGGCCGAAGCAGCTTCTCGGTCGAGGTCCGCCTGGCGGGGCCGGATGGCGGCACGCGTATGCACATCTCTCAGCGGCTCGTCTGCGTCGACACACGGACGATGACCGCGCAGGCCCTGCCTGACCCCGTACGACATGCAATGGGACGCTTCCTGGCGACCTGACGGATAACTCTGAACTCTGGATTGGAATCGACATCATGCTGAAGACATTGCAGCCGCCCGACTGGGCACCTCCGAAGGGATACGCCAACGGCATGCTCGCCGAGATGCAGGTGGGCAGCCGCCTGATCTTTGTCGGCGGGCAGATCGGCTGGAACGGCCAGTGCGAGTTCGAAACCGACGATTTCGGGCTGCAGGTGGCGCAGGCATTGCGCAATATTGTCGCCGTGCTGGAACAGGGCGGGGCGCGGCCCGAGCACATCGCGCGCATGACCTGGTATGTGAAGGACAAGGCCGAGTACGTGGGTGCCTACAAGGCGATCGGGCAGCACTATCGCGACATCATCGGCCGCCACTTTCCTGCGATGACCGCGGTAGAGGTGGCGGACCTCGTCGAGCCGCGCGCGAAGGTGGAAATCGAGGTCACCGCCGTGGTACCAGCCACGGCATGAGCGGCGTGCCGGGCGGTCGTGAATGATGGGCCGCCTGGCAGCCATGGCAAACGCAAGTCCTTGAAAACTTGAGAAATTGGGTGCGGCGGGATATAATTCGAAAGTTTCGCTTTCAGAACCCTTCACCCTAGCGCCTACCGTATTCCACCTTCCGCCGCCCCCATATTCGCGAGGGCTTTTCGTGCACCACGCAGACATTGTGCGAAGTGACGAAAGAGCCTCCGCCGGGAGTCTCGCCATGCACATGGCTGAGGGCTCGCCCACGGGGCACGAGGCGTTGAGCAGGTCGGTCACGGGGTGAATCCAGCAGGAGCCTACCCGTGTTACCGTCTTTTCCGTCCGCCATCCTCGCGCTTGCAGACGGCACGGTCTTTCGTGGCTATTCCATCGGCGCTTCCGGCCATACGATCGGCGAAGTGGTGTTCAACACCGCTATCACCGGTTATCAGGAAATCCTCACCGACCCGAGCTATTCCCGGCAGATCGTCACGCTGACGTATCCGCATATCGGCAATTACGGCGTCAACCCTGAGGATGTAGAAGCCACGAAAGTCCATGCCGCCGGCCTGATCATCAAAGATCTGCCGATTCTGGCCTCGAACTTCCGCAAGGAACATACCCTTGCCCACTACCTGAAGCAGGAAAAGGTCGTGGCGATCGCGGGCATCGACACCCGCAAGCTGACCCGTATCCTGCGCGAGAAGGGCGCCCAGAACGGCTGCATCCTGGCTGGCGAGGACAATGTCCAGAAGGCCATCGACCTGGCGCGCTCGTTCCCGGGCCTGGCAGGCATGGACCTGGCCAAGGTCGTCTCCGTCAAGGAGCCGTATGAGTGGACCCAGACCGAGTGGAAGCTCGGCGAAGGCTACGGCAAGCAGGACAAGCCGCAGTTCCACGTGGTCGCTTTCGACTTCGGCGTCAAGTTCAACATCCTGCGCATGCTGGCCGAACGCGGCTGCAAGGTGACCGTGCTGCCGGCGCAAGCCAGCGCGGCAGATGCCCTGGCGCTGAATCCGGACGGTATCTTCCTGTCGAACGGCCCTGGCGACCCGGAGCCGTGCGACTACGCGATCGCCGCCACGCGCGAGTTCATCGCCCGCGGTATCCCGACCTTCGGCATCTGCCTGGGCCACCAGATCATGGCCCTGGCCGTCGGTGCCAAGACGCTCAAGATGAGCACGGGCCACCATGGCGCCAACCATCCGGTCAAGGACCATGATGATGGTCGTGTGGTGATTACGTCGCAGAACCACGGCTTCGCAGTCGATGCATCGACGCTGCCGGCCAACGCCCGCGTCACGCACACGTCTCTGTTCGACGGCACGCTGCAAGGCTTCGCGCTGACGGACAAGCCGGCTTTCTGCTTCCAGGGTCACCCGGAAGCGTCGCCGGGCCCGCACGACATCGCGTACCTGTTCGACCGCTTCACCAAGCTGATGCAGGACGCCCGCGCCAAGGCCGCTGCCTGAGATCGAGAAACGAGAGCCTGAACGGGAAACGCCCATGAACGCCTTCATGCATGCCAACCTCGGCATCACTGATTTCTGGACCTTTGTGCTCGGTACGATCTTCATCGTGCTGCTGCCGGGGCCGAATTCGATGTATGTGCTGTCGGTGGCCGCGCAGCGCGGTGTACGCGCCGGCTACAAGGGGGCATGCGGCGTTTTCCTCGGCGATGCGATCCTGATGGTGCTGTCGGCCGCTGGCGTGGCATCGCTGCTGAAGGCCAGCCCGGGGCTGTTCCACGTGGTCAAGTACGTGGGTGCGGCATACCTGGCCTGGATCGGCTTCCAGATGCTGCGTGGCGCGGTGCGTAACTGGTCGGCGCAAGCCGATGTCGCCACGAACGCGGTTGCGTCGTTGGATCGCGCGTCGAACCCGTTCAGCAAGGCGCTGTTCATCAGCCTGCTGAACCCGAAGGCCATCCTGTTCTTCATCTCGTTCTTCATCCAGTTCGTGGACCCGCAGTTCGCCGTTCCGGCGCTGTCGTTCGTGGCGCTGGGCCTGGTCTGCCAGATCTGCAGCTTCGCCTACCTGACCACGATCATCTTCGTGGGCGCAAGGCTGGCCGATGCGTTCCGCCGCCGCCGACGCCTGTCCGCAGGTATGTCGAGCGGGGTCGGGGCGATGTTCATCGGCTTCGGCGCCAAGCTGGCCACGGCCACACTGGGCTGACGGCCTACAACCTGATTACCGGCCCGGCCCGCGCCCAACCGCGCGAGCCGGCCAACAAAGAGAGCGTGCAATGCCAAAGCGCACAGATATCAAGAGCATCCTAATCATCGGCGCGGGCCCGATCATCATCGGTCAGGCGTGCGAATTCGACTACTCCGGCGCGCAGGCCTGCAAGGCGCTGCGTGAAGAGGGCTTCAAGGTCATCCTGGTCAACTCGAACCCGGCGACCATCATGACGGACCCGAACACGGCCGACGTGACCTACATCGAACCCATCACCTGGGAAGTGGTCGAGCGCATCATCGAGAAGGAGCGCCCGGACGCGATCCTGCCGACCATGGGTGGCCAGACCGCGCTGAACTGCGCGCTGGACCTGCACCGCCATGGCGTGCTGGACAAGTACAAGGTCGAGCTGATCGGCGCGTCGCCGGAAGCCATCGACAAGGCCGAGGACCGCCAGAAGTTCAAGGACGCGATGACCAAGATCGGTCTCGGTTCGGCCAAGTCTGGCATCGCCCACTCGATGGACGAGGCCGTGGCCGTGCAATCGCGCATCGCCCAGGAAACCGGCACCGCCGGCTACCCGATCGTGATCCGCCCGTCGTTCACGCTGGGCGGCACCGGCGGCGGTATCGCCTACAACCGCGAAGAGTTCGAGGAAATCTGCAAGCGTGGCCTGGACCTGTCGCCGACGCGCGAGCTGCTGATCGAAGAATCCCTGCTGGGCTGGAAGGAATACGAGATGGAAGTTGTTCGCGACAAGGCGGACAACTGCATCATCATCTGCTCGATCGAAAACCTGGACCCGATGGGCATCCACACCGGTGACTCGATCACTGTGGCCCCGGCCCAGACGCTGACCGACAAGGAATACCAGATCCTGCGTAACGCCTCGCTGGCCGTGCTGCGCGAGATCGGCGTGGACACCGGCGGTTCGAACGTGCAGTTCTCGATCAATCCGACGGATGGCCGGATGATCGTGATCGAGATGAACCCGCGCGTGTCGCGTTCGTCGGCCCTGGCCTCGAAGGCCACCGGCTTCCCGATTGCGAAGGTTGCCGCCAAGCTGGCCGTCGGCTACACGCTCGACGAACTCAAGAACGAAATCACCGGCGGCCAGACCCCGGCCTCGTTCGAACCGTCGATCGACTACGTGGTCACCAAGGTGCCGCGTTTCGCGTTCGAAAAATTCCCGGCCGCCGACAGCCACCTGACCACCCAGATGAAGTCGGTGGGCGAGGTGATGGCCATGGGCCGTACGTTCCAGGAATCGTTCCAGAAGGCACTGCGTGGTCTGGAAGTGGGCGTGGACGGCCTGGACGAAAAGTCGACCGATCGCGACGAAGTGATCGAGGAAATCGGCGAAGCCGGCCCGGACCGCATCTGGTACGTGGGCGACGCATTCCGCCTCGGCATGTCGCTGGAGGAAGTGCAGAGCGAGACCGATATCGATCCGTGGTTCCTGGCCCAGATCGAAGACATCGTGAAGACCGAAGGCCTGGTGCGTAATCGCACGCTGGAAAGCCTGTCGACCGCCGAACTGCGTCACCTGAAGCAGAAGGGCTTCTCGGATCGCCGCCTGGCCAAGCTGCTGAAGACCGACGCGAAGGCCGTGCGTCTGGCGCGTGTGGCGCAGAATGTGCGCCCGGTCTACAAGCGCGTGGACACCTGCGCGGCCGAGTTCGCCACGAACACCGCGTACATGTACGGCACCTACGAGGCCGAGCATGGCGAGTGCGAGGCCGACCCGACCAGCAACAAGAAGATCATGGTGCTGGGCGGTGGCCCGAACCGGATCGGTCAGGGTATCGAGTTCGACTACTGCTGCGTGCACGCCGCGCTGGCGCTGCGCGAAGACGGGTACGAGACCATCATGGTCAACTGCAACCCCGAAACCGTGTCGACCGACTACGACACCTCTGACCGCCTGTACTTCGAGCCGCTGACACTGGAAGACGTGCTGGAAATCGTCGACAAGGAAAAGCCGGTTGGCGTGATCGTCCAGTACGGCGGCCAGACCCCGCTGAAGCTGGCGCTGGATCTGGAGGCCAACGGCGTACCCATCATCGGTACGAGCCCGGACATGATCGATGCCGCGGAAGACCGCGAGCGTTTCCAGAAGCTGCTGCAGGACCTGGGCCTGCGCCAGCCGCCGAACCGTACCGCGCGCGCTGAAGACGAGGCACTGCGCCTGGCCGAGGAAATCGGTTATCCGCTGGTGGTGCGTCCGTCGTACGTGCTGGGTGGCCGCGCGATGGAAATCGTGCACGAGCCGCGCGACCTCGAGCGCTACATGCGCGAGGCCGTGAAGGTGTCGAACGACTCGCCGGTGCTGCTGGACCGCTTCCTGAACGACGCCATCGAGTGCGACGTCGACGCCCTGTGCGACGGCACTCGCGTGTTCATCGGCGGCGTGATGGAGCACATCGAACAGGCTGGCGTCCACTCGGGCGACTCGGCCTGCTCGCTGCCACCGTACTCGCTGTCGCAGGCAACCGTCGACGAACTGAAGCGCCAGACCGCCGCGATGGCCAAGGCGCTGAACGTGGTGGGTCTGATGAACGTGCAGTTCGCGATCCAGCAGCGGAATGGCGAGGATATCGTCTACGTGCTGGAAGTGAATCCGCGCGCGTCGCGTACGGTGCCGTACGTGTCGAAGGCCACCGGCCTGTCGCTGGCCAAGATCGCCGCGCGTTGCATGGCCGGTCAGTCGCTCGATTCGCAAGGTATCGGCGAAGAGGTGGTGCCGCCGTACTACAGCGTCAAGGAAGCCGTGTTCCCGTTCAACAAGTTCCCGGGCGTGGATCCGGTCCTCGGACCTGAAATGCGTTCGACTGGCGAAGTGATGGGCGTGGGCAAGGTGTTCGGCGAAGCGCTGTTCAAGAGCCAGCTGGCCGCGGGGTCGCGCCTGCCCGAGAAGGGCACCGTGCTGATCACCGTCAAGGACAGCGACAAGCCTCGCGCCGTGACCGTGGCCCGCATGCTGCACGACCTCGGTTACCCGATCGTCGCCACGCGTGGCACGGCATCGGCCATTGAAGCTGCCGGCATCCCGGTCCGGGTTGTCAACAAGGTGAAGGACGGCCGTCCGCACATCGTGGACATGATCAAGAACGGTGAACTGGCGCTGGTCTTCACGACGGTCGACGAAACGCGCACGGCCATCGCCGATTCGCGTTCGATCCGTATCGCCGCGCTGGCCGCCCGCGTGCCGTACTACACCACCATCGCCGGCGCCAACGCCGCGGTGGAAGGCCTCAAGCACATGCAGAACCTGGAGGTCTACGACCTGCAGGGCCTGCACAAGCAGCTGGCCTGATATGCCTGATGCTGCGGTGCGGGGAATGTGATCCCGTACCGCAGTAGTCCGCCCGTCGGGTTGATACCGGCGGCGGTTCTGGCCTACACTACGTCGAATTCGCCGATTGCACCGGCCTTGCTGGCCGCTGTGTGATCCCATCTGAAAGCCGCGGTTGAGCGGAAGTGCTGCCTGGCAGGTGACTGCCGGCGCATGGTTCCAGCTCCGCTGCGGCTCATTTTTTTGTTGAACAAGACAATGAGCACCATTCCGATTACCAAGCGTGGCGCCGAACTCCTGAAGGAAGAGCTGCAGCGCCTCAAGGCCGTCGAGCGTCCTGCGGTGATCAACGCCATTTCCGAGGCGCGTGCCCAGGGCGACCTGTCGGAAAATGCCGAATACGACGCCGCCAAGGAAAAGCAGGCGTTTATCGAAGGCCGCATCCTGGAAGTGGAAGCGAAGCTTTCCGCCGCCCAGGTGATCGATCCCACCCAGCTGGACATGGACGGTCGCATCGTTTTCGGCGCCACCGTGGATCTGGAAGAACTGGAATCCGGTAACCCCGTGAGCTACCAGATCGTCGGTGACGACGAGGCGGATCTCGATACCGGCAAGATCTCCGTGAGCTCGCCGATCGCTCGCGCGCTGATCGGCAAGTTCGAAGGCGACGTAGCAGTCGTGCTGGCCCCGGGCGGCGAGCGCGAGTACGAAGTCATCACGGTTCGCTACATCTGACGGCGCGGGACAGGCGTGTTCTCCTCGTCTTACTCGAATCTGCCGCCATTGCCGCATCGTCTGTTCCTGCTGCTGACCGTGATCTGGGCCGGCAGCCTGTGGACGATCGGCTATCTGGTGGCACCGACGCTGTTCTCGGTGCTGCCGAGCCGCGAAACGGCCGGCATGATCGCCGGGCATCTGTTCCGCTATGAGGCGATCCTCGGCATGACCGTGGGCGTGCTTCAGCTTGTACTCTGCAATGTGCTGATCCGCCGTGGCGCCGAGCGTTATCGCTCGCTGCGCTGGATCGTCCTGGCCATGCTGGTATGCGTGCTGGCCGGCTATTTCGGTGTGCAGCCGTTCATGGAAGGACTCAAGGTCAAGGCTCAGGCGCTAAATCTGGGCGTGTCCGAATCACCGTACAAGGCCGAATTCGGCATGTTGCACGGGGTGTCCAGCGTGATCTATCTGGTTCAGAGTGTGCTGGCACTCGTGCTGGTGTGGCGGGCTAGCGCGCCACGCTGAGCAAAGGTGTGAAAAAAGGCGGCCTCGGCCGCCTTTTTGGTGGAACTGGCCGATTCGGCCACTGGTCAACCCAGTGCTTTCTTCTTCTGGCTGGCCGGGCGGGCGCGGGAACGCTTGACGTTACCACCCTGGGTCACACGTTCGTTGCCCAGTACGGTGACTGCCGTGCTCTTAGGGCGGCGTTGACCGGAGGTGCTCGGCTTGCGGACCACGACGGTACGTGGCGCGGCGCCTGTGCCGGTAGCACGGCGACGCGCTGCGGCGCCCAGTTCCTCCGGCTGGTTCTCCTTCAGGAGGGCAGGGCCCGGACGCCAGATCACGAGCAACTTGCCGATGTGCTGGATCGGCGCGGCGCTGAGTTCGTCACAAATGGCGTCGTAAATGGCGATGCGTGCGTCGCGTTCGTCACCGAGGACGCGAATCTTGATCAGATCGTGAGCCGCCAGGCTCCGGTCGATCTCGGCCAGGACCGCAGGGGTCAGGCCTTCCGCACCGATCATGACCACGGGATTGAGGCTGTGGGCGCGCGAGCGCAGGTCGGAGCGTTGGGCGGAAATCAGTTGTAGGGCTGGCATGAGAGGGCAAATAGCGATTTGGCGCGTATTATCCGCCAAAATATCGCCGGCAGGCGGTAAAGATCTCCAAATCGGGAGAAAAAGCTCCGCACGGTCGTTCGACTTGCGGTGCCAATCCCGCCAAACCGGTAAGTAGCAAGTAGGCAAGTCTCATCAATGGCCAAGAACAAATTCAATCAGTCGTGGCTGCACGACCACATCAACGATCCGTACGTAAAGATGGCCCAGCGCGAGGGCTATCGCGCCCGCGCGGCCTACAAGCTCAAAGAGATCGACGATCAGGACAAGCTGATCCAGCCGGGCCAGGTCATCGTGGATCTGGGCGCCGCGCCGGGCAGCTGGAGCCAGTACGCCCGGAACAAGCTGGCCGCGTCGCCCCGCGCGAAAGACGGCCGGATCGACGGCGCCGTGGTGGCGATCGACATCCTGCCGATGGAGCCGGTGGCCGACGTAACCTTTATCCAGGGCGACTTCCGGGAAGAAGAAGTGTTCCGTCAGCTCGAACAGGTGGTGCTGGATGCGTCTGGCGGCTCCCGAATCGACCTTGTTATCTCCGATATGGCCCCCAACTTGTCTGGCGTGGCCTCGGCCGATGCCGCGCGGATCGAGTATCTGTGCGATCTGGCGCTGGACTTTGCCCAGGCCCACCTGAAGCCGGAAGGTTCCTTGCTGGTCAAGTGCTTTCACGGCTCGGGCTACAGCCAGATCGTGGAAAAGTTCAAGCGGCAGTTCAAGGTCGTCGCGAGCCGCAAGCCCAAGGCGTCGCGCGACAAGTCTTCGGAAACATTTATTCTTGGGCGCTACCTGAAGTCGGTGGACTGACGCGGGCCCAAAACATGCCGCAGGCGCTCCCAGTGCTCCCAAACGGGGGCAGGGTACGCCCGGGCGGCGCGCGACTTGCCCTGAATGGGCCGTATCAGGCACTATCAGGTCCATAGATTCAGATTTCCCTGCGGGGGCGGGGGCTGCATTACAATGCAATGCAGCTACCCGTTGGCAAGGCAATTGGAAAGGAGTTCGGCCTTGAATAACAACCTGTTTCAAAAGGCGGCAATCTGGCTCGTAATCGCGCTGGTATTGTTCACCGTCTTCAAGCAGTTCGACAAACCGCGTGCCCAGGACAGTGTCACCTATTCGCAGTTCATGGATGACGCCAAGAACGGCAAGGTGTCGCGTGTCGACGTGCAGGGCCGCAACCTCGTGGTTTCGCCCAAGGAAGGCTCCAAGTACACGATCATTTCGCCGGGCGATATCTGGATGGTCGGCGACCTGATGAAGTATGGCGTCCAGGTGACCGGCAAGGCTGACGATGAGCCCAACGTGCTGGTCCAGGCGCTGTACTACCTCGGACCGACGCTCCTGATCATCGTTTTCTGGTTCTACATGATGCGGCAGATGCAGGGCGGGGGGAAAGGCGGAGCCTTCTCCTTCGGTAAATCCCGCGCGCGCCTGATCGACGAGAACCAGAACGCCGTTACCTTCGCTGACGTCGCGGGTTGCGACGAGTCGAAGGAGGAAGTGGTCGAACTGGTCGACTTCCTGAAGGACCCGCAGAAATTCCAGAAGCTGGGCGGACGTATTCCGCGCGGCGTGCTGCTGGTCGGGCCTCCGGGTACCGGCAAGACGCTGCTGGCGCGTGCCATCGCCGGTGAGGCCAAGGTGCCGTTCTTCAGCATCTCGGGTTCGGACTTTGTGGAAATGTTCGTCGGCGTGGGTGCGGCTCGTGTGCGCGACATGTTCGAGAACGCCAAGAAGCAGGCCCCCTGCATCGTGTTTATCGACGAAATCGACGCGGTTGGCCGCCATCGTGGCGCCGGCATGGGCGGCGGTAACGACGAGCGCGAGCAGACCCTGAACCAGATGCTGGTCGAGATGGATGGCTTCGAGGCCAACTCTGGCGTGATCGTGATCGCCGCGACCAACCGTGCCGACGTGCTGGACAAGGCACTGCTGCGTCCGGGCCGTTTCGACCGTCAGGTCTATGTGGGCCTGCCGGACATCCGCGGCCGCGAGCAGATCCTGAAGGTCCATATGCGTAAGGTGCCGATCGGCAACGACGTGGACGCATCGATCATCGCTCGTGGTACGCCTGGCTTCTCGGGTGCGGACTTGGCCAACTTGGTCAACGAGGCTGCGCTGTTCGCCGCCCGCCGCAGCAAGCGCGTGGTGGACATGCAGGACTTCGAGGACGCCAAGGACAAGATTTATATGGGTCCGGAGCGCAAGTCGACGGTCATGCGCGAGGAAGAGCGCAAGGCCACGGCTTACCACGAGTCTGGCCATGCCGTGGTTGCCAAGCTGCTGCCGAAGGCCGATCCGGTCCACAAGGTCACGATCATGCCGCGTGGTTGGGCGCTGGGCGTAACCTGGCAGTTGCCGGAGCATGACAAGTACTCAAAGTACAAGGACAACATGCTCGAGGAAATTGCCATCCTGTTCGGCGGCCGCGCTGCCGAAGAGGTGTTCCTCAATGCCATGAGCACCGGTGCTTCGAACGACTTCGAGCGTGCCACCAAGATCGCCCGCGATATGGTGACCCGCTTTGGCATGAGCGATTCGCTCGGCGCGATGGTCTACGTGGACACAGAGCAGGACGGCATGTTCGGCAAGCTGTCGTCGAAGACCGTGTCCGAAGCGACGCAGCAGAAGGTTGACGCAGAGATCCGCCGCATCATTGACGATCAATACGCGCTGGCCAAGCGCTTGCTCGAAGAGAACCGCGATAAGGTCGAAGCGATGACCAACGCGCTGATGGAGTGGGAAACGATCGACGCCGAACAGGTGAACGACATCATGGCGGGCCGTCCGCCGCGTCCGCCGCGTGGCGCGCAGGGTCCGAACAGCGGTGGCAATACGCCTGCTGGCGGCTCCCCGGTGGCACCGACCAATGCACCCGCAACGGCACGTGCCGACGAAACGGTTTGATACGGATGTGACATGAGGTGACACGCAGAGGCCAGCTCGCAAGGGCTGGTTTCTGATAGCCTCTCAGGCCGGTGCCTTGCGCGCCGGCTTTTTTGTTTTCAGGACGCGAATCTTGTCGACTGAGTTCTTCCAGTGCGGGCGCTATCGTTTTTCCCGCCGCCGCCGCCCACTCGTGATGGGTATTCTCAATGTGACCCCTGATTCGTTCTCAGATGGCGGGCAGCACGCCACCCGTGACGCCGCGCTGCGCCATGCGGAGCAATTGATTGCGGAGGGTGTCGACATCATCGATATCGGTGGGGAGTCCAGCCGACCTGGGTCGGCCGCGCTGCCGCTCGATCAGGAACTAGATCGCGTGATGCCGATCGTCGAGTCGCTGGCCGATTGCGGTAAGCCGCTTTCGATCGACACCTACAAGCCGGAGGTTATGCGTGCAGCGCTGGCGGGCGGAGCAGATCTGATCAATGATATCTGGGGCTTCCGAATGCCGGGTGCGGTTGAGGCAGTTGCCGCAGGGCAGTTCGGACTATGTGTCATGCATATGCAGCGTGATCCCCAGACGATGCAGGAAGATCCGCACTACACCGATGTGGTTGCCGAGGTGGCATCTTTCCTGGAAGAACGGGTGTCAACCCTGCGTGCGGCGGGCATCGACACGGCACGTATTTCCCTTGATCCAGGTTTTGGATTTGGCAAGACTCCAGATCATAATCTGAGGTTGCTCGGACAATTACCTAGCCTTGCTGTTGATGGCCTGCCGATCCTGGTGGGCCTGTCGCGCAAATCGACGCTGGGTGCAATCATCGGTGGCAAACCTCCACAGGCGCGCGTAGCTGCCAGTGTGGCGGCAGCCGTGTGCGCAGCCGAGCGCGGCGCATATATCGTCCGGGTACATGATGTTGAACAAACAGTGGACGCCCTCAAGGTGTGGTGGGCCGTCCGCCAAGAATCAGTTGCCCCCGATGGGCAACACGGAGAATGAGAAACATGACACGCAAGTATTTCGGGACAGACGGCGTGCGGGGTCGGGTCGGCGATGCGCCGATCACGCCGGATTTTGTGATGCGACTTGGCCATGCGGCCGGCAAGGTGCTGGCGCTGGGGCAGAAGACTTCGCAGGGCAAGCCCACCGTCCTGATCGGCAAGGACACGCGGATCTCGGGTTATATGCTGGAAGCGGCACTCGAGGCCGGCTTTACAGCGGCGGGCGTCAACGTGCTGCTGACTGGCCCGTTGCCCACGCCGGGCATTGCCTATCTCACGCGAACGCTCCGGTTGGCGGCGGGCGTGGTGATTTCCGCAAGCCACAACCCGTACTACGACAACGGTATCAAATTCTTTTCGGCATCGGGTGACAAGCTGCCCGATGACGTGGAATCGCAGATCGAGGCGATGGTCGAAGAGCCGATGACCTGCGTGCACTCGGATGAACTCGGCCGCGCCCGCCGGATCGACGACGCTGCGGGTCGCTACATCGAGTTCTGCAAGAGCACGTTCCCGTATGAGCATGACCTGCATGGTCTGAAGATCGTAGTCGATTGCGCTAATGGTGCCGCTTATCACATTGCCCCGCATGTGTTCCACGAGTTGGGCGCCGAGGTGATCTCGATCGGCAACCAGCCCAATGGCCGCAACATCAACGCCGGATATGGTGCCACCGCCCCCGAGAAGCTGATCGAAGCAGTGAAGGCTAACGGCGCGGATCTCGGCCTGGCATTCGACGGCGATGCCGACCGCCTGCAGGTGGTGGACGCCGATGGCCGGTTGTACAACGGCGATGAGTTGCTCTATCTGATCGTGCGCGATCGTCAGGCGTCTGGCCAGCGGGTAGAAGGCGCGGTCGGCACGCTGATGACGAACATGGCGGTCGAACTGGCGCTCAAGCGCCTTGGCGTGTCGTTCGTGCGCGCCAAGGTTGGCGACCGTTACGTGCTCGAGGAACTCAATCGGCACCACTGGCAACTCGGTGGCGAGGGCTCCGGGCATCTGCTGTGCCTGGACCGGCATACCACGGGCGATGGCATCGTGTCCGCGCTGCAGGTGCTGGCCGCGCTACGCCGCAGTGGCAAGACTCTGCCGCAACTGCTGGATGGCGTGAGCCTGTTCCCGCAGACGCTTATCAATGTGCGCGTCGAGAAGGGTTTTGACTGGCAGAACCACGCTGGACTCAAGGCTGTCCGGGACCGCGTGGAGCCCGAGCTGGAAGGACGGGGACGGGTGCTGATCCGCGCCTCGGGAACGGAGCCCGTGGTCCGTGTGATGGTGGAGGCCGAGCAGGTGGAAACCGCTGAGCGTGCCGCGCAGGAGCTTGCCGCCGCATTGCGCGCCTGAGCGTTCTTCTGGGCAGCCCAACGCTGTCGGAAGGCCACGGCACTGTGTCGTGGCCTTTTCTTTTTCGCAAATAAAGCAATTAACCGCCATCATCCGCGACCATCGATAGAGAAATTGCTATCAATATCGGGGTGGTGATTGGCGCACAAATGTATGCCGGCGCATTGACAAGCCCTTGAATATCGGGGCCTTCAGGTGGCGTTTGAAGAAGATTTGGCGATGTCATGGAACTGTCATATGGAGAGCATACAGTTCGCCTTGTCAAAAATTTGTCATTCCCAACCCATGTTCTCTGGAGGACATATGAAGCTGGTCAAGACTGCCGTAGCAGGCATCGTGTCGATTGTGGTGGCGGGTACTGCGTTCGCGGCGGAAATTACCGGTGCTGGCGCTTCCTTCCCGGCGCCTGTGTATTCCAAGTGGGCTGATGCCTACCAAAAAGCAACGGGCAACAAGGTCAACTATCAATCTATCGGCTCGTCGGGTGGTATCAAGCAGATTGGCGCCAAGACCGTCGATTTCGGCGCTTCGGACGCTCCGCTGAAGGACGACGAGCTGGCAAAGGGCAACCTGATCCAGTTCCCGACCGTGATCGGTGGCGTGGTGCCGGTGATTAACCTGCAAGGCGTGAAGCCGGGCGAGCTCATCATCACGGGTGACGTGCTGGCCAACATCTACCTGGGCAAGATCAAGAAGTGGGACGATCCCGCGATCAAGGCCCTGAACCCGAAGGCCCACCTGCCGAGCCAGGACATCCTGCCGGTGCGTCGTGCCGACGGCTCGGGCACGACGTTCATCTTTACGAACTACCTCTCGAAGGTCAGTCCTGACTGGAAGAACTCGGTGGGCGAAGGCACCACGGTGAACTGGCCGGGCGGTGGCACGGGCGGCAAGGGTAACGAAGGCGTGGCCGCCTTCGTGCAGCGTCTGAATGGCGCCATCGGCTACGTCGAGTATGCCTATGCCAAGCAGAACAAGATGACGTACCTGACGATGAAGAACTCGGCAGGCGAGATCGTCAAGCCTAGCGACGAAGCCTTCAAGGCGGCCGCTGCCGGCGCTGACTGGAGCAAGTCGTTCTACCAGATCCTGACGAACGAGCCGGGCAAGACTGCATGGCCGATCGCTGGCGCCACCTTCATCCTGCTGCACAAGACGCAGGATAAGGCGGCACAGGGCCAGGAAGTCATGAAGTTCTTCGACTGGGCCTACAAGAGCGGTGGCACGATGGCTGCTGAACTGGATTACGTACCGCTGCCGGAATCGGTCGTGAACCAGATTCGCTCGACCTGGAAGAGCAGCGTCAAGGACGGTTCGGGTAAGGCACTGTACTAATCCCGAAGTCTGTCCGGTCACGTAGTCCGGGGTCGCGCCCCGGCGTTGCGTGACGGGTGCCGCGGCGGCTGATATGCCGCCGCGGCTCCGATTCACCCATCGATCTTTTCATCATGGCGACCTCGTCCGATCTTCCCGTCGTCCGGCCTCCCAGCCGTCTTGGCGACATCCTGTTCGGCGGCCTGACCCGCGGCGCCGCCATCGTGACGCTGTTGCTGCTTGGCGGCATCATCGTGTCTCTGGCCATCAGCGCCTGGCCCTCGATCAGCAAGTTCGGCATTTCGTTCCTCTGGAACTCGGAATGGGATCCGCCCGCCGATGTCTATGGCGCGCTTGTTCCCGTCTATGGCACGATCGTCACGTCGCTGATCGCGCTCATCATCGCCGTGCCGGTCAGCTTCGGCATCGCACTGTTTCTTACCGAGCTGTCGCCCGCCTGGTTGCGCCGGCCGCTCGGCACCGCCATTGAGCTGCTCGCCGCAGTGCCGTCGATCGTCTACGGCATGTGGGGTCTGCTCGTGTTCTCGCCGATCTTCGGCGAGTACTTCCAGAAGCCGCTGGCCAACACCATCGGTCAGGTACCCGTGATCGGCAAGCTGTTCCAGGGCGCTCCGCTCGGCATCGGTCTGCTCTGCGCGGGTGTGATTCTGGCGATCATGATCATCCCGTACATCGCCTCGGTGATGCGCGACGTGTTCGAAGTCACCCCGGTGCTGCTGAAGGAATCGGCCTACGGCATTGGCTGCACTACCTGGGAAGTGATGTGGCGCGTGGTGCTGCCCTATACGCGTGCCGGCGTCATCGGTGGCGTCATGCTTGGCCTGGGCCGCGCGCTGGGCGAAACGATGGCGGTCACGTTCGTGATCGGCAACACCAATATCCTCGACAACGTGTCGCTGTTTTCGCCGGGCAACAGCATTACCTCGGCGCTGGCGAACGAGTTCGCCGAAGCCGGTGCTGGCCTGCATACCGCCGCGCTGATGGAACTGGGCCTGATCCTGTTCTTCATTACGTTCGTGGTGCTCGCACTGTCCAAGCTCCTGCTGCTGCGTCTGGCCAAGAATGAGGGTGGAAAATGAACCAAGCCAGTCAAGCCGTGTCAACTTCGTCCATCCCCGCCGTACGTCCTGACTCGGACGCCGTGCGCACGCGCCTGCAGGGCTCGCGCCGACGCATGAACATGTACGCGCTGACCGCGTCGCTGGCCGCGATGGGTTTCGGCCTGTTCTGGCTGGCATGGATTCTCTGGACCACCATCTCGCTGGGCGTCGGTGGTCTGTCGCTCGACCTGTTCACGCAGATGACGCCGGCCCCGAACACCGCCGGCGGCGGTCTGGCCAACGCCATCTTCGGCAGCTTCGTGCTGGTGGGCATGGCCACGCTGGTCGGCACGCCGCTGGGTATCCTGGCCGGCATCTACCTGGCCGAATATGGCAAGAAGTCGCCGCTGGCCAGTTTGATCCGCTTCATCAACGACATCCTGCTGTCGGCCCCGTCGATCGTGATCGGCCTGTTCGTCTATGCCATCGTGGTGACCCGCATGGGCCATTTCTCGGGCTGGGCCGGTGTCTGCGCGCTGGCACTGCTGCAGGTGCCGATCGTGGTCCGTACCACCGAGAACATGCTGAACCTGGTGCCGAACGCACTGCGTGAAGCAGCCGTTGCGCTTGGCACGCCCAAGTGGAAGATGGTGATGTCGATCACGATCAAGTCGTCGTACGCGGGCATCGTGACCGGCGTGCTGCTGGCCGTGGCCCGTATCGCTGGCGAAACCGCGCCGCTACTGTTCACCGCGCTGTCCAACCAGTTCTGGAGCGCCGACCTGAACAAGCCGATGGCCAACCTGCCGGTGACGATCTTCCGCTTTGCCATGAGCCCGTTCACCGAATGGCAGCAACTGGCATGGGCCGGCGTGTTCCTGATTACGATTGGTGTGCTTGCGCTGAACATCATCGCGCGCATGCTTTTCAAGAAGTAACAATACAAGCGAGACATCAGCATGACCTCTACCGTCATCGATATTCCCGATACCGTGCGCGCCAAGATCGACGTTCGGAACCTGAACTTCTATTACAACCAGTTCCACGCGCTCAAGAACATCAACATGTCGATCCCGGATCGGAAGGTGACCGCCTTCATCGGTCCGTCCGGTTGCGGCAAGTCGACGCTGCTGCGTACGTTCAATAAGATGTACGCGCTGTACCCCGAGCAACGCGCCGAGGGCGAGATCAGCATGGATGGCGAGAATCTGCTGACGAGCAAGCAGGACATTTCGCTGCTGCGCGCCAAGGTCGGCATGGTGTTCCAGAAGCCGACGCCGTTCCCGATGTCGATCTACGACAATATCGCCTTTGGCGTGCGCTTATTCGAGAAGTTATCGCGCTCGGAGATGGATGATCGCGTCGAGTGGGCGCTCTCCAAGGCAGCGCTCTGGAACGAGGCCAAGGACAAGCTGCACCAGTCCGGATATGGCCTGTCCGGTGGCCAGCAGCAACGTCTGTGCATTGCGCGTGGTATTGCGATCCGCCCGGAGGTGCTGCTGCTGGACGAGCCGTGCTCGGCGCTGGACCCGATTTCGACGGGCCGCATCGAAGAACTGATCGCCGAGCTCAAGGACGAGTACACGGTCGTGATCGTGACGCACAACATGCAGCAGGCTGCACGCTGCTCGGACTACACCGCCTACATGTACCTGGGCGAGCTGATCGAGTTCGGCGAGACCGAGAAGATCTTCATCAAGCCGCATCGCAAGGAAACCGAAGACTACATTACCGGCCGCTTCGGTTGATCGAAGCCGGACTGAATTGCAGGACTCGAACATCCACGCTTAGCATACGATTAGCGGCCAGGAGAACACCATGACTGATAAGCACCTGTCGACCCAGTTCGACGCAGACCTCAACGCGATCAACACCAAATTGCTGCAGATGGGTGGTCTGGTCGAGTCCCAGATCGAGCTCGCCATGCGCGCGCTGGCCGACTTCGACGGCGATCTCGCTGATCAGGTCATCACCCGCGAGCAGCAGCTCAACGCGCTCGAAGTCGAGATCGATGCCGATTGCGGCAACATCATCGCGCGCCGCCAGCCCACCGCGCGTGACCTGCGTCTGGTGATGGCGATCTCGAAGACGATCACCAATCTCGAGCGCGCGGGTGACGAGGCCGAGAAGATCGCCAAGCGGACCAAGCACATCATGGAAGATGCCGCGGCCCACACGATCAACTACGCCGAGGTGAAGCTGTCCGGCGAGATGGCCATCACGCTGCTGCGCCAGGCACTGGATGCCTTCGCGCGGCTGGATACCGTGGCCGCCGCGCGCATCGTGAAGGACGACAAGGCCATCGACGAGGAATTCCGGGCCTTCGTGCGCAAGTTGATCACCTACATGATGGAAGACCCGCGCACGATCTCGGTGGCGCTGGATTTCCTGTTCATCGCCAAGGCCGTCGAGCGTATCGGTGACCACGCGAAGAATATTGCAGAGTTCATCATCTACATCGTAAAGGGCACGGACGTGCGTCATGCCTCGCGCGAGGACATGGAGCGCGAAGCGCTAAGCTGATAACGCGCCCGGACTGAGTTTGCGGAGAACAATTACATGCCAAGCAGTATTCTCGTTGTCGAAGACGAACCGGCAATCGCCGAGTTGATTGCCGTCAATCTGCAGCACGCCGGGCACTATCCCATCCGCGCATACAACGCCGAGCAGGCGCTATCGCTGATGAGTGACGTGCTGCCGGATCTCGTGCTGCTGGACTGGATGCTCCCGGGCAAATCGGGTGCCACCTTCGCCAAGGAGCTGCGCAACAACGATCGCACCAAGCAGATCCCGATCATCATGCTCACTGCGCGCAGCGAGGAGCAGGACAAGGTGATGGGCCTGGAAGCTGGCGCGGACGACTATGTGACCAAGCCTTTTTCGCCCAAGGAACTGCTGGCCCGGATCAAGGCGGTATTGCGCCGCCGTGCGCCGCAGCTGACCGACGACGTGGTGGCGATCAACGGCCTGCGTCTTGACCCGGCCACGCACCGCGTTACCGGCCAGGATGATGGTGGTCCGATCAAGCTGGATCTGGGACCGACGGAGTTCCGTTTGCTGCACTTCTTGATGACGCATCCGGAGCGTGTGCATAGTCGTTCACAGTTGCTGGATCAGGTTTGGGGCGACCACGTTTTCGTGGAAGAACGGACCGTGGACGTACACATCAAGCGCCTGCGCGCCGCGCTGACCCCGGGTGGATACAGCAACATGATCGAAACCGTGCGCGGCAGCGGCTATCGCCTGGCGCGATCGCCAAGCCACTGAGCGTAACCGGCCGGCGGCGGTGCGACGAGGGCCCCGTCCGGTCGAACAGGACCATGCCGGCCACGGCTGTTTCGTGGCAAACTCCGTCGCAATGCGACCGCCGCTCGAACTTCCTACCCTCGCATGAATGTCATCTGGGCCCGTTCCGTGGCCATTCTCGTCAGCCTGACGGTCGTCGCCACCGGACTGTACGTCTTTGCCGGCCCTGTCTCCGGTCTGCTGTTCCTCTGCATTGCGCTGTTTCTGCTGCTCGGCTACTACCTGTTCCAGATCAACCGGCTCTGGAAGGTGCTTGATGCGCCCGCATACGGCGAGATTCCCAGCGCACTGGGTCTGTGGGGCGAGGTCTACTATCGCCTGCACCGCCTGGTGAAGCGCTGGCGCACCCAGGTGTTGCAGGTGGAGCAGCAGCACACCCGCTTTATCCAGGCCATCCAGGCATCACCCTATGGCGTGCTGATGCTCGACGACGCCGACCAGATTGAATGGTGCAACGACGTGGCCGAGCAGCATTTCGGCCTTAACGCGAAGCGCGACGTGCGTCAGCGCATCACGCACCTGATTCGGCGCCCGGAGTTCGTGCACTACCTGACGCGCGAACGCTATGACGAGCCCCTGATCATGCGCGATATGGGCGAACACAAACGCAGCAGTACCTCGGTACAGATTCTTCCCTACGGCGAGAATCGCAAGCTCGTGCTGACGCAGGACATCACCAAGGTCGAGAACACCGAGGCGATGCGGCGGGACTTCGTCGCCAATGTCTCCCACGAGTTGAAGACGCCGCTGACCGTGCTGACCGGATTCCTCGAGACCGTTCGCGACCTGCCGGTGTCGGAGGAAGATCGCAAGCGCTACATCGATATGATGCTGGTGCAGTCGATGCGGATGCAGCATATCGTGGAGGATCTTCTGGCGCTGGCCAAGCTGGAATCGGATGTCCAGCCGCCGACGCTCGACCCAGTGGACGTCGGCGGGCTCGCCGCACACCTCGTACATGATGCCGAGGCGTTGTCCCAAGGGCGCCACGACATCCATGCGGAGATCGATACTGCCGTGGTGCTGCGCGGCTCGGAAGGCGAGCTGCTGTCGGCGCTTGGCAATCTGGTGTCGAATGCGGTGCGCTATACCCCGGACGGCGGGCGCATTGCCATCCGTATGACGTACACGGACGGACATTCGGTGTTCTCAGTGAGCGATACGGGGCTGGGGATTGCGCCCGAGCATATCCCGCGCCTGACCGAGCGCTTCTATCGCGTTGATCGCAGCCGCTCACGGGATACCGGCGGCACGGGGCTGGGCTTGGCTATCGTCAAGCACGTCCTGTCGCGTCACCACGCGGATCTGCGAGTGACCAGTGAAGTGGGGCGGGGCAGCACGTTCCGCATCGTGTTCCCGGTGGATCGCAGCGGGTATGAACCTGAATCGGCACAGCCGATGCCGCAACTGGGCGATGCCCCGCGCCACGCCGCCTGACATCAACCGCGCGCTGCTTCAGCGAATCCAATACAAAAAGGCCGCTTCCTATCGGAGAAGCGGCCTTTTTGCTTGCAAGGTGCGCCGTTCAGGTACCGAACCGCGCCAGCAACTCCACCTGGCTTACGCGCTGCTCCTTGGCGCGCGATGGCTTGCGCACATACTCGCCGTCCGATTGCATGATCCACGCCGAGGCGTTGTCGCGCAGATGCACCTGCAGGCCTTCCTTGATCACGCGTGCCTTGAGCGTGCGATCCAGTATCGGGAAGGCCACCTCCACGCGGCGGAACAGGTTGCGGTCCATCCAGTCAGCGCTCGACAGATACAGCACGTCATCACCACCGGCATGGAAGTAGTAGACGCGATGGTGTTCGAGGAAGCGGCCAACAATCGAACGTACCGAAATGTTCTCGGACATCCCTGGCACTCCTGGGCGAAGCGCGCAAACGCCGCGCACGATCAGGTCGATCTTCACGCCGGAACGCGATGCCTTGTACAGCTCTTCGATGATCGTCGGCTCCAGCAGCGCGTTCATCTTCGCGATGATGCGCGCCCGCTTGCCCGCGCGTGCGTTGCGGGCCTCGGCACGGATGTGCTCGACGAGATTGCTGTGCATCGTGAACGGCGACTGCCACAGGTGATTCAGGCGGATCGTACCGGCGGTGCCCGTCAGAAGCTGGAACACGTGATGCGCGTCCTCGCAGATCTTTTCCTCGGCCGTCAGCAGCCCGAAGTCGGTGTACAGCCGGGCCGTGCGCGGATGGTAGTTGCCGGTGCCAAGGTGGACGTAGCGGCGCAGCATGAAGTGCTTCGCTTTGGGCGTGGCCGGCTCGCGGCGCACGATCAGCAGCATCTTGGCATGGCACTTGTGGCCGACCACGCCATACACGACGTGGGCGCCAACCGATTCCAGCCGTTCGGCCCAGTTGATGTTGGTTTCCTCGTCGAACCGCGCCAGCAGTTCCACCACCACCGTCACTTCCTTGCCATTGCGGGCGGCGGTCATGAGCGCTTCCATCACCGCAGATTCGTTTCCGGTCCGGTAGACAGTCTGCTTGATCGCCACGACGTTTGGGTCGTTGGCGGCAAGCTGCAGCAGGTCGAGCACAGACGAGAAGCTCTCGTACGGATGATGCAGCAGCACATCGCGCTGACGGATCACGTCGAACATGTTGGAACCCGCTGGAAGTGCCTTGACCGCTGCCGGGACATGGGGCGGGTACTTGAGGGTAGGGCGGTCCACCATGTCGGGAATCTGCATCAACCGCGCAAGGTTTACCGGACCGCTCACGCGGTACAGATCCTGTTCGGTCAGGCCAGACTCGAGCAGCAGCCGGCGCGTCAGCGCGGGCGGCGTGTCGGACGACACTTCGAGGCGGACCATATCGCCGAAGTGACGTGTCGGCAGTTCGCCCTGGAGGGCTTCGCGCAGATCGGTAATGTCGTCTTCGGACACGAACAGGTCCGAATTACGCGTTACGCGGAACTGATAGCAGCCTTCTACCTCGATTGCGGGGAACAGCTCATGCACAAATGCCTGCATGAACGACGACAGCATCACGAACCCGTACGGGTATCCCGAAAGCTGCTCGGGCATGCGCACCACGCGCGGCAGCGCGCGCGGGGCCTGCACGATGGCGAGATCGGCATCACGTCCGAACGCGTCCTTGCCGGACAGTTCGATCACGAAATTCAAGCTCTTGTTGAGCACGCGCGGGAACGGGTGGGCAGGGTCGAGCGCGATGGGCGTGAGCACCGGGCCCAGCTCGCGCACGAAGAAATCGCGCGCCCAGGCGCGCTGCTGCTCGGTCCAGGTGCTGGTCAGGTGGAAGAACACACCTTCCTGCTCCAGCGCGGGGAAAATCACGTTCTGCAGCATGTCATACTGCGAGGCAACCAGTCGCTGGGTGCGCTCGGTGACAAGCTGGTAGGTTTGCAGGAATGAGAGACCGTCGGGCGTGAGGCCCGATGCGTTTTCCCGCATCTGTTCCTTCAGACCCGCCATCCGGATCTCAAAGAATTCGTCCAGGTTGCTGGATACGATACAGATGAACTTCAGCCTTTCCAGCAGGGGAACATTAGGGTCGGCGGCCTGCGCGAGTACGCGCGCATTGAACTCCAGAATGCCCAACTCGCGATTGAGAAGCGTGCCGGGCGGCGTCGTCGACATGTCTATGACCTTATTTTGGCGATGTGGCGACTTTTTCATAGAATCGTGTCAGTTTAATGACACTTTGATTTTGTCATGATGCGGACATGGCTACGACATAATCTTACGAGTTTGGCTCACCAGAGCCTAGCTCGCGCTTGACAGACGCAATGACACAGACTCCCCGCTTGCTGGCCGCCGTCGACATGGGCTCCAACAGCTTCCGCCTGATGATTGGGCGGGTGGATGAAACCCCCACGGCTTCCGGCCCCGCCAGCCAGATCTTCCAGGTCGACGCACTCCGTGAGCCGGTTCGCCTGGCCGCCGGCCTGACCCCCGACAAGTATCTGGATCAGCCGGCCCGCCGCCGCGGTATCGAGGCCCTGCGACGCTTCGGTGACCGCCTGCGTGACTTCTCTCCCGACCAGGTACGCGCCGTGGCGACGAATACGCTGCGCGTGGCCAAGAATGCCTCTGAATTCCTGATCGAGGCCGAGGCGGCGCTTGGGTTCCCCATCGAAGTCATTGCCGGCCGGGAAGAGGCGCGACTGATCTACCTGGGCGCCTCGCACGACGCACCCGCCTGCCAGGGCAACCGGCTCGTCGTCGATATCGGCGGCGGCTCCACCGAGTTCATCATCGGTAGCGGCTACCAGTCGAAGTTGATGGAAAGTCTCTACATCGGTTGCGTGTCTCACAGCCGCCAGTTCTTTCCAAGCGGCAACGTCGATGAATACGCAATGAAGCAGGCCGAGCTTGCCGCGCGTCGCGAGATCCAGGTGCTGGTCCGCCAGTATCGGGCCGCAGGCTGGCAGCAGGCGGTGGGCTCGTCAGGCACGGCGCGGGCGTTGGCCGAGCTGATCGAGCTGAACGGCATGAACGACAGCGCGTCCGAGCATGGCATCACGCGTGAAGGTCTGGAGCGGCTAAAGCGCGCGCTGGTTAAGGCCGAGAACGCCAACCGCGTGAAGCTCGCCGGCCTCAAGGCAGACCGCATTCCCGTGCTACCTGGCGGATTGTCGATCATGCTTGGCGTGTTCGCGGAGCTCGATCTCGACCGTATGGACGTGACCGATGGCGCGTTGCGGCTCGGTGTGTTGTACGACCTGCTCGGCCGCAGTCATCACGAGGATATGCGCACGGTCACCGTGGATCAGTTCATGCGCCGCTACGGCGTCGATCGCGCGCAGGCGGGCCGGGTAGGGGTGGCCGCACGCGACCTGCTTTCGCAGTTTCCCGATCCGCCCAACGAACGTCGCTCCGATAACCTGGCACTGCTGGGCTGGGCCGCAAGCCTGCACGAGATCGGCATGACGATCTCGCACAGCGGCTATCACAAGCACTCGGCCTACATCGCGACGCATGCTGACATGCCGGGGTTCTCGAAGACCGATCAGGCGCGTCTTGCCACGCTGCTGCTCGGACACGCGAGCAAGCTCAGCAAGCTCTCGGGCAGCGGAAAGTTTCTCGACTGGCGCATGCTGTTCAGCCTTCGACTCGCTTTCGTGTTGTGCCGTCGGCGTGCCGATGTGAAGCTGCCCGAGATTCAGGTTGGCCAGCGCTCCGACGAACTCGACGAAGGGTTTGAAGTACGGTTGCCGAAGTCGTGGATCGACATGAATCCGCTCGTCGAATACAGCCTGGCGCAGGAGGCGGATGAGTGGGAGCGCATCGGCAAGCGGTACAAGGTGGTCTACGTCTAAGGTGCGTCTGACTGGGAGCCATCTCGGGCCTCAGATTGACGTGGCCTGCGATGCAAAACGGCGACTCCAGGGAATCGCCGTTTTGTTTGCCAGGTCAGAGGATCTGCCGATCCGACCTGGGATCAGTCGCGATTCAGGCCCAGGAAATGGCGTGCATAACGCGGATTCATGTCGCGCACGCGCAACAGCGTCAGGAAATCGGCCACGTTGAAATCGGGATCCCAGGCGGGCAGGCCACAGATCTTCGCGCCCAGGCGCAGGTAACCCTTAATCAGCGCTGGCGGTTCGACGTCCAGCGTCTGGTTCAGGTCTTCCACCGGCAGCGGTACCCGCGGGAAGGCGTGGTACTCGATCGGCGCCAGCGATTTTTCCGCGAACAGGCGATAGAGGCTCGCAGCGTAGTGGCCGCCATCGCTCATCGGCACGCTGGCGCAGCCCAGCATGGTTTCGAGGTTGTAGCGTTGCAGGTACTCGCCGAGCCCGCCCCACAGCGCCATGATGACGCTGCCCGAGCGATAGTCGCGGTGCACGCAGGAGCGGCCCAGTTCGAGCATCTTGGGGCGCAGGTGCGAGAGACGAACCAGATCGAACTCCGATTCGGCATACAGGCAGCCGATGCGCTTGGCCTGATGCGGTGGCAGCACGCGATAGGTGCCCACCACCCTCAGCGTCTCCTGATCACGAACGATCAGGTGGTCGCAGTAGGCGTCGAACATGTCGACATCGGTTTCAGTGGCTGACGATTGCAGTCGCGCGCCCATTTCCTCGGCAAAGACCTTGTAGCGTAGGCGCTGGGCTTCGGCTACTTCGTCCTGGTGACGCGCCCACGCCACGCTGAAAGCAGGCGTTGCAACTTGTGCTTCGGTTTGGCGTTGTGCTGGCTGACGAGGAAGACGCCTCCGCGCCGACTGGCCGGTCAGGCCAGTGGGCAAGGAGTCGAAGAGCGGCTGGGTAGGCGTCGGAAGGTCTCGCATCAGGTGTGTCCTTTCGGTGACGAAACGGCTTTGAAACAATGTAGAGATGCCGGGTGACAGCGCCGTGAATTGATGGTGACGCTTCAGTGACGGCCACGCGCCTGCGCGCGGTACATTGATTGCTGAGGCCCCAACCTTAGGTGAGGAGCCGTTTCGCGGCTATCGCCGATATCCGAAATGTGAGCGTCCAGATGGAAGACGTGACAAGCAACTGTTCAGTTGCGGGTGTCGGAATTGGAGTGGGTGCTAGAGGAGATCGGGCGGGATCACCGCGCGCAACACGACCTGCGCTTCGCTTTCGCGGGTGCGGGCAGTCAGCCACCAGATGCCGCTCTTCTTGACGCTCCAGTTGATCTCCTGCCCGGCCAGCAGCAGGCTGGCTAGTTGGCCGATCCAGGGCTGGTGTCCCACGACGACGGTGTATTCGTGCCCCTGGGGCCAATCGATCGCCGCAAGCACGGCGCCGACATCCGCCCCTGGGGCGAGCTCATCGAGGATCTCGGCCTTGCCCGTCAGTGCGGCCGCCGTTTCCCGGGTACGCAGCGCCGGACTGCAGACAACCCGATAGTCGGCCGGCAGACGGGCGCGCAGCCACGCGGCCGATGATTCGGCCTGCTTGCGTCCGCGGCGGGTCAATGGTCGCTGAAGGTCGGCCGAGCGTGAGATGCTCAGTACGTCGGGCAGGTCTTCCGCCTCGGCGTGGCGCCACAGAATCAGGTTCATGTTCGGGGCAGGGGCTTCGTACGAGCCTTGAGTATGGTGAAGCGGGCTGCCGCCATCAAGGTGGAGGTCGCCGAAAACAAAAACGGGCTATCCGGCGGGATTGCCCCCGGATAGCCCGTCAGTGTCCGTAGCGGCCGTGTCAGCCGCGTGACAGGATCGAACTCAGGATTTGTGGCGGAAATTGATGCGGCCCTTGGTCAGGTCGTAGGGCGACATTTCCAGGGTCACGCGGTCGCCTGCCAGGATACGGATGCGGTGCTTCTGCATCTTGCCGGAGGCGTATGCCCAGATTTCCACGCCGTTTTCCAGCGTGACGCGATAACGGTTGTCGGGCAGGGCTTCCGACACCACGCCGCCAAATTCAATGAGTTCTTCCTTAGCCAATCTGTTTTCCTTTGCGGCAGCACCCTAGGCTGCATGAGTTAAAGGGATCGAGGGGACCCTGAGGACGTTCACCCGCGGGCGTGCCACAACGGCGCGACCGTGTGCGTCACGGGGAAAGGCGGGCAATGTGTTTCCGGGTCTGACCGGTCCCAACTCCCCCGATGTGGGGTGTGGAGGCCAAATGTTCCAGTGCGCCTGGCGGCGCCGACCCGGTTACAGGGCATGCTCAGATACCCCAAACTGACGCGGGATTATAGCACGATCGCAGGCGCAGCATCGGACGCGGAGGATCGTACGTCGTCAGCTACCTGGGATCGTGTTGCGGCGCGACATCGGCGTATCAAATGACCGAAGCGCTGCAAGCAGCTGATTGTGCAGTGCAGGTTCCATTTTGAGTCGCTGCTTTTGCGTCTTCTGACGCGCAACGTACTACGGCTTCCGGACCAGCCAGCGTGCCAGCACGACCGCGGCAGCAAAGCCGACCATGATGATGGCCTCCTCGTATTGCGGCAGTTGTCGGGCCAGCAGGCCGACCAGAGCAACGCAGATCAGTACAGAGACGATGGCCTTTACGTAACGCATGGTGCACTTTATTGGGTTGGTTCCTGCGTATGGTACTGCGCGGGCAGGAGCAATGCAGCAGCGTCCGTACGGCGCTGCGCGTGCTCGGACACGACATCAACGATATGGGGAGCCTTATGACAGGCTAGAGACGGGCAAGAAAAAACGGCCTACGCCGTGAGGCGTAAGCCGTTCAATCTTCTGCCTAAAACTGCCTGCAAATATGGTCGGAGCGATAGGATTCGAACCTACGACCCTCTGATCCCAAATCAGATGCGCTACCAGGCTGCGCTACGCTCCGGAGCCGGCGATTCTATCGCGGTGTTGGCCGCCAGGTCAATTGTGCCGTGAAAGATATTCTAACCGGCGCGTCGTCGGTTGCCCGATGTGCCGGTTGATTCTCTGGCCACGCACCCTGCTTCAGGCGGGTTCGGTTTTGGCTTGACTTGGTGCGGCGCGCTGACATAATCCGCACACCGTAACGGTCCGACCTGGCGCTTCGCGCCCGGCATTGCAGTATTCACACGGACCTGGTCCCGACTATCACAACTATGGCGAGACAGCCCCGCAAGCGATGCGATTGGGCTGGGGCACGCCTGAGCCATGCCCGGCCCGGCACGCTGTGCCACGGCACCCGGGCAGCCGGACCTGCGGAAAACAAAATATGACGGCTTGTCGCGGGCCGGAATCAGAAGGTGCGCCATTGCCGTGCGGAGCATGACGACACCTTTGGAACGGGAATTGAGATGTTTCAGTCGCAGGTGGTGGTGCTGATCGCAGGCTTGATAGCGCTGCAGATGGCGATCGTCTGTGCCGTGTTGCGGCGCTCTGCGGGTATGGAGCGTAGCGGGCTCACGTCGTGGGCGCTCGGCGATCTGTTGGTGACCCTGGCCGTGGTCCTTCAGGCCGCGCACGCATACCGGCCAGAGTGGCCGCTGGCGGTGCTCCCTGAGTTCGCCCTGACCGCGGGACTGTCGATGATGGTCTACGGCACACGGCATTTCGCGGGCAAGCGTGGTCGTGGCGTGGTGCTTGGTGTGCTGAACCTCCCCGGGTTGGCCGCGCTGACGATTTATGCGGCCGGCGGGCTTGCCGAAATGGGCCTGGGGCATGTGCCGACCGGCACACTCGCCTGGCTCGGGCTCGCCACGGCGTCGATCCAGACCCTGCTGCTACTGGAAATTGCCCGGATCACGGTTGCCCTGGTGCCGCTCAAGCGCGGCACGGGTCGGCTGGCAGCACTCTCGTTATCTGTCCTGTCCCTTGGTTGCGCAGTACTGGCTGGCGCGGAGGCCTGGCCGATGTTCGCCGCGCTCATGGACGGCCACGTGCAGCCGCTGGTTGATCGTCACGAAAGCATGACTGTCTGGTTCGTGTTCGGCGTGATGGGGCTGGCCGTCAGCTTCGCGCTGATGGCCCATGACCGTCTGCGCCAGATCATCGAACGTCGCGCGCGGCACGACGACCTAACCGATGTGCTATCTCGTGGCGCATTCTGGGAAGAACTCGAACTTGCCTGCAAGCAGGCGGAGCGCTCGCGCAAGCCACTTACCGTGGCGTTCATGGACCTGGACCACTTCAAGGCCATCAACGATCTCTATGGACACCTGGCTGGAGACAGCGTGCTGCGCCATTTCGCGGGACTGCTGCGCAAGGTGGCGGCGCCGGACTCGGTGATCGGCCGTCTCGGCGGCGAGGAATTCGCGATCGTGATGCCTGCCACCGGACTGGAGACGGGCCGCGCCATCAGCGTCCGACTCAGCGCACTGGTGCGGGCGACACCGTGCCCGTCCGAGCCAGACCCAATCGCCTACACGGTTAGCATCGGGATGGCGGAATGGCAGTTGGGCGAAAACGCCGACGCGGTCATGCGTCGTTCGGATCGCGCGCTCTATGACGCCAAACAGATGGGCCGGAACTGCGTTTCCTCGCACGATGCGGAGGAGTTCACCGGAATGCCGCGTCGCCCACGCGTGCGCGAACGCGAACCTTCGTAAAGCAGACGATGTGTCCTGTGCGCGGCATTCGTGCTGCGGTAGAATGCACGCCTTGCCGCAATGGCAAGGCCGCGCCGCCCTTAGCTCAGTTGGATAGAGCACTCGCCTTCTAAGCGAGCGGTCAGAGGTTCGAATCCTCTAGGGCGGGCCAAGAATTCCAGGTTTGGAGACCGTTCGATGGAGAGCGGATCGCCAGCCAAGGCCTGCACTTCTACAGCCTCTCTGGCGTCCCTGGAGCTTCCATGCACCTGATGACACGCCGCGCACGCGATGCTGCGCACTGTGCCGACGTCCTATCCCTCCAGGTAGCGTGTGTTTCCGACATCCGACATTTGGCGTCGGCGGCCCCAACGTTTTGACGTCGGGGCCGCGCCAGCCAAGAAGCGTTAGTAACGTGCGTCGGCCGGCTTCTTGTCGTTGGGCCAATCCTTGACCTTGGCCGCGAAGTCTGGCCGGGGCATGTGGGTGAAGTACTCGGCGACATCCACGGCTTCCTGATCGGTCAACCCGCCCTGGCCCAAGGGGAACCCGTTATGGAAAGCGATGGGCATGTTGCGCTTGACGAAGGCCGCTGCCGTATAGGTTCGCGCCATACCCGCACCGATGTTGAAGGACTCGTCGCCCCACAGCGGCGGATAGACCCACTTGCCGTTGGCATTCTTGATGCCTTCGCCGCCGTCACCGTGGCATAGCGCGCACTGGACTGCGTAGATTTTCTTGCCGTTTTCCACGTTCGGTACCAGGCGGCGGTCGATCTTGCCGACACCGCGGCCTTCGACCTTGTCCTCTGGCTTGGTCTCGCGTTTCATCCAGTCGAAGTAAGCGACCATCGCCTTGAGTTCCTCGGAGTCGAGCGGCAGCGGCTTGCCGTTCATCGATCGCAGGAAGCAACCGTTGATACGGTCTGCCAGCGTGATGACCCGGCCGGCCCGCGGCGCGTAGCTCGGGAAGAACGCGGACACACCAACATACGGCGAGCCATCCGCGACGGTCCCGGCATTCAGGTGGCAACTCGCGCAGTTCAGCGCATTGCCCACATTCCTGGGCAGCATCTCGTGCGTGTTGATGTTCAGCCGGGCACCAAGAACCAGCTGTGTGGCGTTGGACTCCTTCAAGATGTTGGCGATGCGCGGGGTTTCGAACTTGCTGTCGTCAAGCTTACGGACGTCGAGTTGCTTGCGCATACTCCGCACCGTGGCTGCCGCGATCGGCTTGGCTGTGTCGTTGCCCCAGCTTCTGCGGGTGAAGTTCAGGATCTCGGCAATTTCCTGGTCGCTCAGGCGGGCGAATGCCGGCATGCTCAGGACGCGGGCATTGTCGGCAGTCTGGGCGGAACGCCAGCCCGTCAGCGTGATGTGAACGAGCGTCGAGGGGTCGTCGGACATCAGTACCGGGTTGCCCGCAAGCGCCGGGAACACGCCTGACACCCCGGCACCATCCGAGCGATGGCAATCGGTGCAGAACTGCAGGTATCCCAATCCACCGCGCGAGGTATAGAGGTCGACGGGCGCTCCAGATGCGGTGGCCGGTACAACGTCCGGTGCGGCCTTTGACGCGCGCGGCGCGATGGCGGGCGCTGGCCCCTGCGCGACCTGCATCGGCTTGTCATGCCCCGCAGCCGGTAGCGATTTGAGATAGACGCCGATGGCCTTCAGATCGCCATCCGTCATGTACTGGGTACTGTGCTGCACCACGTCGACCATGTTTCCCGACACCGTGCCATGCCGGTTGCGCCCGGTCCTAAGAATTTCGGCGGTGTCTTCAGGCGTCCACAGGCTGCGCAGGCTCAGTGCGCGCCATCCCTCCACGGTCTCTCCCGCGAGGAAAAATTTGCCCGTGCTGCCAGCATCGGACATGGTCTTCTCCTGGAAGCCAATGCCGCGAGGCGTATGGCATGCGCCGCAGTGTCCGAGCCCTTGCACGATATAGGCGCCGCGGTTCCATTCCGCGTTCTGCTTTGCATTGGGCTGGAAGGGCTTTGCGTCCAGGAACAGCCAATTCCAGACTGCCAATCCCCAGCGCTGGTTGAAAGGGAATGACATCCCCAACGGCTGATTGGCTTGGCGGACTGGCTTCACGCCGTGCATCAGGTATGCGTACAGCGCCTGCATGTCCTCCTGCGTGAGCTTGGCATAGGAGGGATACGGCATGGCCGGATACAGGTTGTGGCCGTCGGCGGCCACGCCCTTGCGCATCGCACGGTCGAACTGCGCGAAGCTGTATCGGCCGATCCCGGTTTCGGGGTCGGGTGTGATGTTGGTCGAATGCAGCGTGCCGAATGGCGTCTCCAGCGCAAGCCCGCCTGCCATCGGTCTGGACTTGTCGGTGCCGGTGTGACAGGCGACACAATCGCCTAGCCGCGCTACGTATCGGCCCCGTTCGACTTGCTTCCGAGTCGCTGCATCCAGGCTGGCAGCGTAGTTCGCCGGCAAGTCGTCGATGACCTGGGGATGGGTCGCATTTGGCGAAGGTGCGGGCTCGGTTTGTGCCAGGGCATATGTCGCCCCGATGGCCGTCAGCAAGGCCAATCCGCCTTGCAGGGCCTTTCGAATGGTGATCGCGGGAATTCTCATTATTGTGTGCGGTAGGAACGGAACCCCATGAGGTTCCGCGTGTTTTATGCCCTTGATGTCCAAAGGGTTTTGTCAGTGCATGGTCGCGCCAACACCCCGCACATGGAGTTGACGTAGATCAATCATTTGGTGATGTGGAAGTAACTCTCGGTGCGCTTACCGATCCCATCGGCGGGCAATCGCTCGCAGTCGTTGTCTGTGCGATCTGGATAGTTCGGTGTGCGCAAGCGCGTCGCGCTTGCCGGGTGTCGAGGTGGAGTCCGGAAGAGGGCGATCTGCCGCGCTCGCCAGCATCAAGCGTCATCTGCTGACCGCCTGAGAATCTCGGGTCGAAGGTATTGAAGGCTCAGGACAATGCCATCCCAGTCGACGTCCTTGTCGAGGCTGGCCTCGATGGACGGGATGCTCTCAGCCAGGTTTGTGAGTTGCGAGGACTGGAGTAGTGTCCCTTTTAGACGATGGAGATGATGTCTGGTCATGACAATGTCTCGCGCCCGCGCGGCGGCATCGAGCGCTGCAAGTTCGAGCTGCGCGTATTCCGCCATGGTCTTGGTACGTTCCAAATGGCTGGAATGGCTGGCGTTGAGTGCGTTCAGTGCGTCGGTAGCAGTCGCCCCGATCGCGCCAGTCGCGTGGCAATCCGGAATCCACAGGTGCAATGTTTCCTGCAATCCCTGCAGATTGATCGGTTTGGCTAGAACGCAATCGATGCCCGCATCCAGCGAACGCAATGCCTGTTCCGGCCCGGCTTCGGCCGTCACGGCGATGATTGGTGTGGGTTGCGAATGCGTCGAGTCCTCCCGGGCGCGCATTTGCTTTGCGACTGTGAAGCCGTCGACGTCCGGCAAGTGAAGGTCCAGCAGAATGGCGGCAAACGATCGAGTCGAGAACAGGTCGATGGCCTGGGCGCCGGCTTCCGCAAGCACCGGGTCATACCCAAGCGCGCGCAACTGCTCCATGAGCACCAACTGGTTGGCCGGCGTGTCTTCAACGACCAGAATCGCCCCGGAGACGCTTGCTGCCACCTGTGGCGAGGGGGGCAAGGCGGTCTCGTCGTGTGTGTCGGCAATCGTCGTTTCCAGCGAAAACTCGACCGTCGTACCCTGCCCGAGGGTGCTCCAGATCGAGATGCTTCCCCCCATGGCTTCCACGAGCTTCTTGCAGATGGAGAGGCCAAGGCCACTGCTACCCGTTTGGCGTTGACGGGCGTTCCCCACCTGGCTGAAGGGCTGAAACAGCCTTGGTTGATCCTCTGGCGTAATACCGATGCCCGTGTCGCTCACGCGGATCGCCAGCGTGACGCGTTCCGACGATCGCTCTGACCGGGACAGCCGGACGTCGACCGTGACGGTACCCTGCTCGGTGAACTTGATCGCATTTGCCACGAGATTGCCCAGCACCTGGCGTACGCGATTACCGTCCAGGTTGATGGTGTGACCGCCAGACTGGTCGTTCAGCTGGAGCGCAATGCCCTTGCGATCGGCGATGGCTTCGAAGCCATCGAGCACCGAGCGGACGAGGTCGTTCACATGCAGCGCCGAGGGCTTCACGAGGATCTTCCCGGTACTGATGCTTGAATAGTCCAGGACGTTATTGAGTACCGCGAGCAACGAGTCGGCGCTTTCTCGAGCCCGATGAAGAAGTTCTCGTCTTGGCGTGTTGTTGTCTTCCCGATCGAGTAACTCCAGCGCGCCCACGACCGCACTAATGGGCGTCCGTATCTCATGGCTCATGATGGCCAGGAACTCGGATTTCACCTTCTCGCTCTTCAAGGCATTGGCGCGGGCACGCATCGCCTGGTAGACGGAAACGCCCAGTGATATCAGGACGATCAGGAAAAGCACAATCGTGGCGCCGTAGTAGTGCCAGAGTGCCTTGAGCGATGGCTGAAGGTAATCCGCGCCCTCCAGCCAGTTCTGATAGAGCTGGTCGGTTTCCCCGGCGCTGAGCGATGCCAGCGCCTGATTCATCAGGGAGAGCAGCGGCGCGGAATCCTGGCGGACAGCCATGCGCAGCACCAGCGGCAGCTCGGCGATGGTCCCCGCGATATGAAGCGTCTTGTCGTACTGCAGCCGGATGAGCGGATGAAGTACCGCGCTCGGCCCGACAGCGGCGGCAGCCTTGCCGTCACGAACTGCCGCCAATGCCATGCTGTCGCTCGGCTCCGGGAGTATCCGCGTGCAAGGCAACGGGTGACCTTCGAACCATTGGTGATAGGCGCCGCCTTCCTTGACGGCTACGGTAATGCAGCCCAGGCTCGACAGATCGAAGTAGTTCTTGTCCCGCGCCTTTGCGACAACCAGTGTCGTGCCAACGTAGTAAGGACGTGTCAGCGCAATCCGTGTTCCGGCGGACTTGGGTAACTGGAAGTCGGGCACGGCGGGCAGCACGTCCACCTCGCCGTCCAGAAGCTTGCGCACGGATTCCGACCATGACTTCGTGGGCACCAGTTGCACCGTCAGGCCAAGCCGATCGGCAATGGCATGGACATAGGCGATGCTGAGCCCGTGGGCGGTTCCGTTCTCGACATACTCGAGCGGCTGCCAGTAGGGGTCCACAGCGATACGCAGGACGTGGTGCTCCTTCAGCCATGCTTCCTCCGTCGCTCCCCAGGAACCTTGCGCCATGGCGCGGGCGTACGGAATGAAGCCGGCCAGGACAGCCAGGATCAGGAGCAGTGCCCGTTTCATGATGCGTGGGGATTCGGTGCCGACATCGATATCTTCGTCCTGGGTTGCGGGCAAGTCGCTGGGCGTAGGTCAGATAAGGTGGCGCACCTTGAACAGGTCGTTGTCGGAGCGGATCCCCAGCTTGCGGAGCGCCGACTGCTTGTGGCCGCTCACCGTCTTCTTGCTGCGCGAGAATTTCGCGGCGATTTCGTTGACCGTCATCCCGTCCAGAAAGCACCTGAGCACCTCGCGTTCCTTTTCGGTCAGCGCGGCGGTGAGGCCCCCCGAGCCCGGCGCGCCTTCCCCCTGTTCCTTGCCGAACACGGAAAGCGAGGCAACCTGGGCTGGGATGTGGCTTGACCCCCGGAGTATCTTGGCGATAGCCGCCGTGATGTCGGCAATCGAGCCGTTCTTGATGCAGTACCCATCGGCCCCCGCCTTCATTGCCAGGGCGATGGTGACGGGGCTGTCGTGGGCAGATAGAACGAGGATCTTGATGCCCGGATACTGTCGCCGGATCATCCGGATAACGCCGATGCCGTCCGCATCCGAAGGCTCTAGCGCATAGTCGATGATCACCAGATCGGGCGCCTTGTTCCTGAGCGCCTGCACGAAATCCCTGCTGCGGGTGAATGTCCCGAGAATTGCGAATGCAGAGTTCTGCTGCAGTACCCGGACGATACCCTGATGAACAATTTCGTGGTCATCCAGGACCATGATCGAAATGGGCATTTTGCGGTTTCCAAGACGTATCGCAGGCGCTGAATTATAAGCCTTGCAGCAATCGCGCCCGAGGCGTCACACGTTATCGGCGTCTTGCCGGAACCACTCCAGGACCTGCTCGTGCTCGCGTTGCTGCTCGCGTGTCGGGATGGCCGCGGGCTCGGATGCGCAGCGGTATCCCGTCCGGATGAATGCGTGGGAATCGCTCACGCAGGCGGACGAACGATACTCGCGGTAGATGTAGTCGCCGTTTTCCTCGACAACATCGTCCGGCAACGCTCTGCTGATCGGGGCGCGGTCAGCCGTGGCGTGGCGCATGAAGTCCGTCCAGATCGGCAGTGCAAGCGTCCCACCCGTGACCGCCCCGAGGCTGCGGAACTGGTCATGGCCTACCCATACGGTGGTCGCCAGCCCCGTCGCGTATCCGGCGAACCATGCGTCCCTGGCATCGTTCGAGGTCCCCGTCTTGCCGGCAGCGTCGGCCTTGTCGATATGGGCCGCCGCGCGACCGGTGCCTTTCCGAACCACATCGCGAAGCAGCGAGTCCATGATGAACGCGTTGCGTGGGGAGATGATCTGTTTGCGCTCGATGTCTCCGGCCGATGTGTAGAGCTCCTGGTCACCGCGCTGCACGATCCGGGCGATCAGGCGCGGCTGCACGAGATAGCCGCCGTTGGAGAAGACGGCGTACGCCTGCGTCAATTGCATCGGCGTCACGCTGCCGGCGCCCAGCGCCAGGGGGAAACTGCCGGGATTCAGGTCTGGCGCGAAGCCGAATCGCAGCGCGAAATCCCGCACGTAATCGATACCGGAAGCCTGCGTCAGCCCCACCGTCACCAGGTTCTTGGAGCGGACAAGCCCCTCGCGTGCCGTGATGAAGCCGTCGTAGCGGCCGCCGTAGTTCTTGGGCCGCCAGGGCCGGGCACCGGTGACGGTCGAGTCCAGTACCCGCTGACTGTCGTCCACCATGGTTCCCGGAAAGTAGCCTTTTTCGAGAGAGGCGGAGTAGACAAAGGGTTTGAAGCAGGAGCCCGGCTGGCGCAACGCCTGCACGGCGTGATCAAACTTGCCGCGATGGAAGTCATAGCCACCCACCCACGCCACGACATCGCCGCTGACGGAATCGATGGAAACCAGCGCGCCCTCCATGTCGGGCGCTTGCCCGATCTCCCATTTGCCACCCAGGCTTGCCATGGTGACAACCGTGCCGCGCGTCAGCGGCGTCGCGGCATACGCGGGTGCTTGCGCACGAAGGGTCGTGCCATCGCGCGTCTTGACCGTCAGGCGGCCGCTGCGATCGGCCGTGGCGGTGACGACGGCCGTGGTGAGGCCGTCCCGATCCGGATAGTCGTCAAGCCCCGATGCTGGCGCATTGCCGTCGATGGCCACCCGTCCCAGCGGGATATAGCGTCGTCTTTGCTGGGCGCGAAGCAGGCCGTCATGCAGGGCATCGTAAGCGGCTGCCTGCGTGGCGGTTTGAATGGTTAGCGTCACGTCCAGGCCATCGCGATAGGCGCGTTCACCGTACTGGTCCACGACCAGTTGGCGTGCGCGCTCCACCGGAAAGGCAAATGCCGGGTCGATGGCATAGCTACGTGGCTTCAGCCGAAGCGGTTCATCCAATGCGGATGCGTACTGTTCGTCGCCCAGATATCCAAGCTCGTGCATGCGCGCGAGGATGTACCGCTGGCGTACGCGGGCACGCTCCGGGTTGACCGTCGGGTTGAATGCGGACGGTGCTTTGGGGAGGCCCGCGAGCAGGGCGGCTTCCGCTGGGGTCAACTGGTCGAGTGACTTGTCGAAATAGATGCTCGCCGCGGCAGCAAATCCGTATGCGCGCTCGCCCAGATAGATCTGGTTCATATAGACCTCAAGCAGCCGTTGCTTGCTGAACTGCTGCTCCAGCTTGAAGGCCAGAAGAACTTCGCGCAGCTTCCGGTCGTAAGTCTTCTCGCTGGACAGGTACAGGCGGCGCGCTACCTGCATGGTGATGGTGCTGGCCCCCTGCGCGTGCCGGCCCGATGCGAAGTTGGCCCATGCAGCGCGGAACAATCCCGAGAAGTCCACGCCACCGTGTTCGTAGAACCGCGCATCTTCGATCGCCAGCAGGCTCTGCTGCACGACGATCGGAATTCTGGAAAGCGGGACGATCTCCCGGCGCTCGTCGCCATACTCGGCCAGGAGGATGCCATCCTGAGAATAAATGCGCAGCGGCCTGTCTGGCTTGAACGCGGCAAGGCTATTGACGTCCGGGAGCGACAGCCATGCCTGATAGACGTGCCAGGCACCGAAGGCCATTCCCAGCGCGATAAGGAGACCGGCAAGCGCGCCCAGGCAGGTTGCAATCCGGGCCCGTCCGGGAGTGTTGGTGGTTTCCGGCTTTGACTCTGTTGGCATCGCTGAAGGCTGGGCACGCGTGGATCGCCGCGCGCCGGTATATCCTGAGGGTGGCTGTGACCATCAGTCTGTCGGACGGTTTCCGGACTGCATACAAGACTGGTCTGGAATTGGCCCGAACCGAAACTCAACGTGCGATGTTGGCCTCGGCCGGTGGGGCATCTGGAACCACATGCCGCAATTGCATGGCACGCGAGACGATTTGCGCGAAGATTGGCGCTGCGACTTTGCCGCCGAAGTGGCTGCCTTCGCTGGGATCCTCGACGCTGACCACGACGGCGATCTCGGGCGCGGACAGGGGTGCCACGCCGGCAAACGACGCGCGGTAGCGCTTCTTGTCGTATCCACGCCCCGGGACGTGCAGGTAGGCCGTGCCGGTCTTGCCGCCGACGCGGTACTCGTTCACGCGGGCTTGTCGGCCTGACCCTCCGGCACCGGTCACGCGTTCGAGCATGGCCAGCACGGCCTCCGCGGTTGCTGGCGTCAGGACCTGCGTGCCGCGCGTCTCGCTTCCTGCTGGCCGCCGTTCGAGGGTAAGGGGGATAAGCTGGCCGCGATTGCCGATCGCCGCATATGCCTGCGCGATCTGTAGCGCGGAGGCGGTCAGCCCGTATCCATATGCCATGGTCGCCTGGGTAATCGGCGTCATCCCCCGCGCGCTATGCATGCGACCACTACCCAGGCCGGGAAATGGGAAGGAGTCAGCCTTTCGCCCAAAGCCGAGCGCGTGCATGTGCGTCCACAGTTCGTCCGGCGAGAGGCGGGAGACGATTTTCACCATGCCGATGTTGCTCGATTTCTCGATAACGCCCGCGACCGATAGCTGGCCGAAGTTCCGGACGTCTGTGATCTTCGCGCCGGCAAAATCGAATCTGCCGTTCGTCTCGATCAACGTGTCTGGTGCAACGCGCTTCAGTTCCAGCGCACCCGCGACGATCAGCGGCTTGATGATGCTGCCTGGCTCGAAGGCGTCGATCAGCGCCGCAGCGCGACGTTTGCTGCTATCGGCGTGCCAGCTTGCGGCGGCGAGGATCTCGCCGGTCTTGACGTCAGTGACCACGGCAAGGCTGGATCGAGCCTTCACCGTTTCCGATGCCTGCTGCAATGCCTGGTATGTGGCGGTTTGCAGCCGCTCATCGATCGACAGATGGATATCGCCGCCGTCCTCGGCCTCGGCAATCACCAGCTGGGAGAGGATGTTGCCAAGGCGGTCCTTCTCGACGACGCTCCGCCCGCGCGCGCCTTTCAGCCGGTCATTGAGCGCGAGTTCCAGTCCCTCGATGCCGATGCCGTCAAGATTGACCAGCCCGAGAAGGGCGTCGAAGGGCGGGCCGGATGGATAGACACGCTTGAACTCGCGTACCGTTCCCACGCCTGGCAGCGCAAGCGTCTTGACCAGTTCCAGCGTTGCCGCGTCGGTCTGGCGCCTGAGGTACACAAAGCCCCGGTCCGATGCCGATGCCGCCTCGATCTCTGTCAGCGGCATACCGAGTGCCTCCGCAAGCCCCGTGTATTTTTCACTGGAGACCATCTGACGGGGGCTCAAGTAGATGGCGCCGGCCGGGAGGCTCTGTGCGAGCGTATGGCCGTTGCGATCAAGAATTCGCCCGCGCGTCGGCGGAACATCGAGCTGTCGCCTGACGCGTAAATCGCCTTGCTGCTGGTAGAACGCGTTGCCAGGTCCGGCGATCCAGATGGCGCGGATAGCGAGCCCCAGGAAGCAGAGCGTGATCAGGAACACAAGAAACCGGGAGCGACCGGCGTGAAAACTCCCGATGGTGTTCGCGAAGCTCTGGGAATGGGCAATGTAGCGCTTGCTGGGCATCGTCAGCCTGTTGGCAAAGTTGCGGCGGTTGCAAGCAATCGGGCGCATTGAACGCCGGACACATACGTGCGGCTCGCGCCCACAAATCAGGATCGAACAGGGTACTGATGCGCGGCCGACCGGCGGGCCGGACTAGTCTGGAATTGATGGCTTTTCCGGCTTGCGGTGGTCGCGCGATGAAACGTGGTCAGAAACGTGGCCAGAAACGAGACCAGTCCGGGCAAAGCGGTGGCGTGGGCGGCTTAGCGTTGCAGCTTCAGGCAAACGCCGAGCCGTATGCGGAAGGGATCTGTGAGTAGAAACAACGTCTATGTCGCCATCTACGTCGTAGCGATGGTGGGGCTGTCAGTCTGGGCGGTATGGCGCGACTTCGCGTCTCATCGGCACTATTGGGCGCCTGGCGAGCAGTCGCCGGACAAGCCCGGAAGAATCGTACTGAGCGATCGGGAATCAGTGCTGCTGGAACGGTACTGCGCGATGCATGGGGATTGTGATCGGCCGGGTGAACGGCGGGGGCGCTAGCGCCGGTGGGCTCTCCTTGTTGTCATTGGCCCGACCCGGGATCGATTCGGCGACGTCAGCCAGCGGCGGGGCCTGTGCCATGCCGCTGACGTCGGCCGCAATCAGTTCCGGCCCAGCAGCGAAAGCACCGACTGAGACTGCTGGTTGGCCTGTGCCAGCATGGCTGTGGCGGCCTGGCTGACGATCTGGGCGGCAGTCATCTTCGAGACCTCGGCCGCATAGTCGGCGTCTTCAATCCGTGAACGTGCCGTATCCAGGTTGGTGGCGGTCGTCTGTTGGGCATTGGTGATCGAATCGAGCCGATTCTGCGCCGCACCTAGCAGGCTGCGCTGGGCGTCGACGGCAGCGAGCGCCCGATCAAGCGTTACCAGCGGATCGAGCGGCTGCTTAAGACGGATGCCCTCGCCGGCTTCCACCACATTGAGCACCGTCGTGTTGGTGGAGGCGTCGGTCAGCGCCGTGAACGTCAGTGGGTAGAAGATCAGCACGTCTTCGCTGCCGTTGACGGTGCGGATGTACTGCGAACCGTCCTGCGCGGTCACCAGCGTGCCGGTCTTGGCCGACTGCGGGAGGTTGAACACGTAGTTGCCGCTGGCGTCGAGCCCGAGCACGTTGCCATAGGTCACCCCGTTTCGATCGGTGTAGTTGACCGAGACCTTTGCCGGGTCGATGGTCACCGTCGAATCGCCGCTGACCGACGGCAAGTCCGTGAACGACTGGTAGGTGGTGCTCACCGCCCTGGCTGTCATGGTCCGCGTGGTGCCGTCGTCGCTCATCGTGAGCGCTGCATCGTAATAGCGGAAATTGCCGCCGCCCGTATCCACCTCGATCACATAGGTGCCGTTGTTGCGTTGAAGCAGGCGCGAGGCGGATGCGCTGAGGCTGACGCCGCTGGCGTCCTGGAACGCGACGGTGTCGGCAGCGGGATCCACGGGCGGCGTTTGCGTGACGGTTGCCGGCAGCGTGGAGAAGTCCGCCGCGGTCAGCGGCGACGTCATGTCGGCGGCCTTTGCGGTGACCGTTCCCGAGGTGCCGAAACCTAGGCTGGCCTGATAGTAGTTGCCGGCCTTCAGGATGAAATAGCGGCCATCGTCGGCCTGGACCAGTGAAGCGCCGGCGATCGGCGCATTCGTGTTGTCAAGCAGGCTCGGCACGCCGATGGCGCGCGATGCCACCGCCGCCGGGCTTTGGAACACTGGCGGGCCTGACGGAGAGAGCGCGACGTCGCTGAGTCCCGTTACCGTATCGGTCGTCGGCCGGTACCCCACTTGCTGATAGGTTGGCTTGCCGGCGCCGTCCACGTCCTGCACATAGATGGTGCCGCTGACGTCCCGCACGAGGTTGGGGCTCGTGCTGCCCGCCGGCCAGTGGACGGTGGTGGTCGGGCTGTCGATCATGACGTTGGTACTGCGGCCCTGGAGCACGCCAAGGCCGCTGACGGTGCCGGGCAGCCCAGCGATCGTGAAGTCCTTCAGGCCCAGGGCGTTGACGCCAAAGCCGGAACCACCGAGGTTCACGGACAACTTGTCCGAATCGTTCGCGCCGATCTGCAGGTTGACCATGCCAGCGCTGCCGTCCAGCAGCCGCAAGCCGTTGAACGTGGACTGCTGCGTGAGGCGGTCGATTTCCTTCAGGTTCGCATTGATTTCGGCCTGGACCGCATCCGTATCCGTGAGCGAAAGTGTGCCGTTAAGGCCCTGAACGCTCAGGTCCCGGATGCGCTGCAGGCGTGCGCTCAGGGAGTCAAGGGCGCCGCTGGCAGTCTCCAGCATGGATTGCCCGTCGCCCGCGTTACGTCGGGCCTGGTTCAGCCCACTGACTTGCACCCGCATTCGGCTGGCAATGGCGAGGCCCGCTGCGTCGTCCCGCGCGGAGTTGATCCGCAGCCCGGAAGACAGGCGTCGAATGGTGTCGCCCACTGCGTTGCTCGCTTTCCCCGCCTGCAGGGAAGCGCTGAGCGCCAGGACATTGCTGGCGATGGTAAGGGCCATGACTCGTGCTGGTTATTGTTATGACATTTAGCACGGTTATCGACACATTTGACGTTTGGCTTGAATGTAGCGTTCCCACACCAAAGCGGGGGATGCGAGCCGCCGGCTCGAGCTCGAGCCGGCGTGGCGAACCGCGTGGTTACTTCTGGTATCCGTGCGGCGTGACGATATTGAAGGCCGGGTCGAACGTGTCGAGCATGGCGAACAGGCCCGCCACGGCCTGCGGGTTGCCATCGATGCGGATCGCGCCCGACTGCATGGCCTGCGGCAGGGTGAGCTGCTTCAGGCTGATCTTGTCGAGCGTGGCCTTGGTCAGCGTGACCGTGGCGGTCGGCTGCGCGTGCTGGGCATCGGCCACGTAGGTCAGCGCGCTGTTGCGCAGCGTCATCGCGTAGCGCTGGTTCAGGTCCGTGAACTGCCAGTTCAGCGTCATGGCCTTGCCGGCGGCCTTGTCCGCGTTCAGGCGCACGGCCAGATAGTCGAAGAAGTTCGGCACCGTCAGCGCGCGCACGAGATCGGCCGAGCCGAGCGAGCTGCCCTGCAGCTTGGGCACGCCATCGCGAAGTTCCTGAGCGCCGGTCAGGTAGATGTTGCGCCACGTGGCGTTCTCGCTCTGGTAGCCAAGCTGTTCCAGCGCATCGGCCTGCAGCGCGCGCGCCGCAGCGTTCGATGGATCGGCGAAGACCAGGTCATTGCCGATCTGCGCCACCCAGCGGTAGTCGCCATGTGCATAGGCCTCGCGGGCCTTGGCCAGCACGGCATCGGCGCCGCCCATCCATTCGATGGTCTTCCTGGCCGTTTGCTCGGGCGGCAGCGGGTTCAGGTGGGCCGGGTTGCCATCGTAGAAGCCCAGGTAGCGCTGGTAGACCGCGCGTACGTTATGGCTGACCGATCCGTAGTAGTCCCGTGCATACCACTTGCTGGCCAGCGGCTCGGGCAGCGTCTTGAGCGTGTCTGCGATCTCGAGCGGGGTCAGGCCCTGGTTCAGCAGCCGCAGGGTCTGGTCGTTCAGGTAGGCGTACATGTCGCGCTGGTCGGACAGCATCTCGACGATGCGTGCGTGGCCCCAGGTGGGCCAGTGATGCTGGCCGATCAGCACATCGGTCCGATCGCCGTAGCGCAATAGCGATTGGCTCAGGAAGTAAGACCATGCCTTGGCGTCGCGCACCTGCGCGCCGCGCAGCGTCAGCAGGTTGTGCTGGGTGCGCACCGCGTTTTCGGCGATGCAAAGCGTGCGGAACTGCGGCAGATAGATGTTCATCTCCGCCGGCGCCTCGGTGCCTGGGGTGAGCTGGAATTCGAAGTCGATGCCGTCGATCCGGCGCGTCTCGATCGGCTTGGTGATCGACGACGTGGGCGCCAGCAGCGTGATGGTGCCGCGCGCAGTGGCTTTGCCCAGGCCGGTATCGACCTGGCCCGTGGCGTTCTTCGGCAGGTTGGTGCCGTACATGTACTGCGCCCGTCGGCCCATCGCGCCGCCTGCCAGCACATTTTCGCTGACGGCTTCGTCCATGAAGCCATTCGGCGCCAGGATCTCGACCTTGCCGGATTTCACGTCGTCCTCGCTGACGATGCCACGTACCCCGCCGAAATGATCGGCGTGGCTGTGCGTATAGATCACGGCCAGCACGGGTTTGCGCGGACGGTGCGCGTAATAAAGGTCGAGCGCGGCCCGGGCGGTTTCCGCCGTGAGCAAGGTATCGATGATGATCAGGCCGGTGTCGCCTTCGACGATGTTCATGTTTGCCAGGTCGGCGCCGCGCACCTGATAGACGCGGTCAGCCACCTTGAACAGGCCAGCTTCGTTATTCAGTTGCGCCAGTCGCCAGAGGCTCGGGTTAACGGTGGGCGGGGCGTCCGCCGCCGATTCGAAGGCATACGCGCCGAAGTCCCACGCTGTCTTGCCGTCGGCGCTCTTGATCGTCGGCTCGGGGAAGCGCGCCACGAGCCCGCGCTTGGCATCTTCGAAGTCGGCACGGTCGGCGAACGGCAGCTTGCGCAGCCATGCGGCGTTCGATTGCTCGGTCAGCGGAGTAGCGGGATTCGGGCCGGCGAGTGCGACGGACATCGTCAGCGCGGCGGAAGCAAGGGCGGTCAAGCGGGCAATGCGCATGGGTAGGCTCTACAGGGCTGAGTCGGGAAAAGAGTCATTGGATGCGGTGCGGACCTATAATTCAAGTGCAAATTTCGTATCGCAGCAATGCAATCTACGCATATATGAATCTCAAACGGCTTGAACATCTGGTCGCGGTGGCGGAGGAGGGCTCCCTGGCAGCGGCGGCGCGGCGGGTCCATCTGAGTCAGCCGGCGTTGACGCGAAGCATCCAGACACTGGAAGAGGAAGCCGGCGCGGTGCTGTTCGATCGCGGCACACGCGGCGTGACGCTGACCGCTGTCGGGCGCATGGTCACCGAGCGCGCCCGGCGCATCCTGTTCGAGACGCACTGCCTGACCCGCGACCTGACGCTGGTGCGGCAGCACGAGATCGGCAGCGTCCAGATCGGACTCGGCGCCTTTCCGGCAGCGATGCTGCTGCCGGAGGTGCTTTGCCTGCTGCACCGGGAGTGGCCCGGGCTGCAGATTGCGACCGAGGTCAGTGATCCTCGCGCGCTGCTTGACGCGTTGCGCGCCGAGCGGTTGGATTTCGTCGTGATCGAGCAGAGCACAGTGCCGACCCTGGCCGAGCTGGAAGTGCAGCGGCTGCCGGAGGAGTCGGCTGGCCTGTTCGTGCGGCAGGGGCATCCGCTGGCGGGGCGGCCCGTGTTGCTGCCGGCGCTAAGGGAGGCAGCGCTGGTATCGGTGGTGTTCCCGCCCGAAACGCACGAGCGGCTGCGCAAGGTGTTGCGCTGCAAGCCGGGGGAGGCACTGCCGTTCCAGGTCGAAAGCAACGATTTCCGGGCCCTGACCTATCTCGCCAAACATACCGATGCGGTGTTGCTGGCGCCAGCGCGTGCGGTCCGCGATGAGACGGCGGTGGGGAGTCTGGTGCCGCTCGACGTTCCGGGTCTGCCCGCCATGACGATGCAGTTCGCGGTCGTGCGGCTTGCGCAGCGGACGCTCTCGCCGGCCGCCGGGCGGGCCGTGGCGGCGATCGAGGCGGTGGCCTGAAGAAACAAAAAGGCGCCCCGTGTTGGGGCGCCTGGATCGCAGGGGCGGTGCGAAGCCGGGATCAGTCCTCGACGGCCGTGCCCACGATGTTGTAGCCGCCGTCGACATACGTGATCTCGCCGGTCACGCCGCTGGCCAGATCCGACAGCAGGAAGGCCGCGACGTTGCCGACTTCTTCGATCGTCACGTTGCGACGGATCGGTGCCACGTCTTCGAAATGCTTGAGCAGGCGGCTGAAGTCCTTGATGCCCGAGGCGGCCAGGGTCTTGATCGGACCGGCCGAAATGCCGTTGGCACGCATCCCGCGCGGGCCGACCGCCGACGCCAGGTAGCGCACGCTGGCTTCGAGCGAAGCCTTGGCCAGGCCCATCGTGTTGTAGTTCGGTACCACACGCTCGGCGCCCAGGTAGGTCAGCGTCAGCAGCGATGCCTTGTCATTGAGCAGCGGCATCGCGGCCTTGGCCAGTGCCGGGAAGCTGTAGGCCGAGATATCGTGTGCGATCCGGAAGCCTTCACGCGACAGCCCGTCCAGGAAGTTGCCGGCGATGGCTTCGCGCGGCGCGAAGCCGATCGAGTGCACCAGACCGTCGAATTTTTCCCAGCGCTGCCCCAGTGCGGCAAACGTGGCGTCGATCTGTTCGTCGCTGCCAACGTCGCACTCATAGATCATGTCGGAGCCGAATTCCTTGGCGAAGTCCGTGATGCGGTCCTTGAATCGTTCGCCGACATAAGTGAACGCCAGTTCCGCGCCTTCACGCTTGCACGCTGCTGCAATGCCGTAGGCGATCGAACGGTTCGAAAGCAAACCGGTAATCAGGATCCGCTTACCTGCCAGAAATCCCATAGATTCTCCAAATATGTGTGGGGCGGGCGTATTTTATGCGATGGCCCATGGCCGATGCACAATAAGCAAACTTTCCCGCTTTTGTTGCACCGCGTAGAGGGAATGTCCGGATGGCTGTTGGCCACCCGAACGCATGTAAAATTGTCGCACAACTTCGCCCGGCCACAAGCCGCCGGGCTGTCCTGGGCATTGTGGAGGTCTGCAACCGGATGCTGATTCGTGCACGTTGGCCGCTTCGGGCGGCAGGGCAGTGCTTCTGTCGACGCGCGGTAGTGCAAGGGTGGGCGGCGCTGTCGATCGTGCTGGCTTCGGGTTTTCCCTTATCTGCTTTCGCAGCCCACGGCTTTGCGCTCCACGGCGACCTCAAGTATCCGCCGGACTTCAAGCATTTCGACTACGTCAATGCCGATGCCCCGCAGGGGGGCACGCTGACCCTGGCCAACCCGGACCGCCGCACCAGTTTCGACAAGTTCAACCCGTTCACTCTGAAGGGCACGTCCGCGCCGGGGCTCAACGCCCTGATGTTCGAGTCGCTGCTGATCAGCAGCGCCGACGAGACCGCCAGCTCCTATGGCCTGCTGGCCGACGATGTCACGGTGGCGCCGGACGAGTTGTCGGTGACGTTCCAAATTCGCCGCGAGGCACGCTTTGTCAACGGCGACCCCGTGCTGGCGTCGGACGTCAAGTATTCGTACGACATGCTGATGAGCAAGTTCGCGAGCCCGGGCTATCGCAGCATGTGCACCGATGTGAAAGCCGTGGTGGTGACCGGCGAACGCACGGTGCGATTTGACTTCAAGCAACGCAATCCCGAACTGCCGCTGATTGTCGGCTCGCTCCCGGTGTTCTCGAAGAAGTGGACCGAGAAGGTATCGTTCGACAAGCTGACCTTCGAGGAGCCGATCACCAGCGGACCGTACAAGATCGAACGCTACGACGCCGGGCGTGGCATCGTGTTCGCGCGCGACCCGAAATACTGGGGCAAGGATCTGGCGGTACGCCGCGGCACGTTCAATTTCGGCCGGGTGGTCTACCGTCTCTACAAGGACGAAACGGCCAAACTCGAGGCATTCAAGGCCGGCGAGTTCGATGCGATCGTCGAATATCGGTCAAAAAACTGGGCCAAGAGCTACGTCGGCACGCGTTTCAAGGAAGGGGAGCTGATCAAGACCGAGTTCCCGCACCGCAATGGCGCCGGGATGCAGGGCTTCGTGATGAACATGCGCAAGCCGATGTTCCAGGATGTGCGGGTGCGCCAGGCGCTGATCCTCGCGCTAGATTTCGAGTGGCTGAACCGGCAACTGTTCTACGGGGCCTACAAGCGGCTTGACAGCTGGTTCTCGAACAGCGAACTGGCCGCCAGCACCACCTTCGATGGCAAGCCGGGGCCGGGTGAACTGGCGTTGCTGGAGCCGCTGCGCGCCGAGTTGCCGGCCGAAGTGTTCGGCGCGGATGTCGTGCAGCCCACGACGAACCCGCCGCGCTCCCTGCGCGACAACCTGCGCGATGCGCGCCGGTTGCTGGCGCAGGCGGGGTGGACCTATTCAGATGGTGCGCTGCGCAATGCCAAGGGCGAGCCGATGGTGTTCGAATTCCTGGATGACGGCGGCGCCATGAGTCGGGTTATCACGGCGTACATCCGTAACCTGGAGAAGCTCGGCATCGAGGTGAACCAGCGCACCACGGACTTCGCGCTGTACCAGAAGCGGCTCGAGGATTTCGATTTCGACATGGTGTCGATCCGTTTCCCGGATTCCCAGAGCCCCGGCAACGAACTGCGCGACCGCTTCACGGCTGAAGCGGCGGGCACGCCCGGTTCCGACAACCTGTTCGGCCTGAAATCGCCGGCGGTCGACAAGCTTGTTGACACGTTGCTGCACGCCCGATCGCGCGATGAACTGATTACCGCCGGCCGAGCGCTCGACCGTGTGCTGATGCATGGCTACTACATCGTGCCAAACTGGTACAGTGCGTTCCATCGTGTGGCATATCGCAAGGAGATGGCGTACCCGACGCGTCTGCCGTACTTCTACACGGCGGAAGGCTGGATCCTCTCCAACTGGTGGCGCAATGACCTGGTGCCAAAGACCCAGTAATCCCGAACCCGGACGGCCATGCTTGCCTATCTGTTGAAGCGCATTCTGCTGATGATTCCGACGTTGATCGGCGTCATTACGCTTACGTTCGTCGTGATCCAGTTCGTGCCCGGTGGCCCAGTCGAGCAGATGATGCTTGAGATGAAAGGGCGGGGCGGTGCTGCCGAGGCCAGCGGCGGCGGTGCCGAGTATCGCGGCCGTCGCGGCGTGGACCCGGACAAGATCAAGGAGATCCAGGCGCTGTACGGCTTCGACAAGCCGCCGATCGAGCGCTATTTCCTGATGCTCAAGCGCTTTGCAAAGTTCGACCTCGGCCAGAGCTACTTCCAGCACCGCAGCGTCTGGGAACTGGTGAAGTCGAAGATGCCTGTGTCGATCAGCCTGGGGCTCTGGACATTCTTCCTGACCTATCTGATATCGGTGCCGCTGGGCATCTCCAAGGCAATCCGGGCCGGCAGCCGCTTCGACGTGATCAGCAGCATGATCGTGCTGGTGGGGTATGCGATCCCCGGCTTCGTGCTCGGCGTGCTGCTGCTGGTGCTGTTTGGCGGCGGCACGTTCGTGCAGTGGTTCCCGCTGCGCGGCCTGACCTCCGATGACTGGGACCAGTTGTCGCTCATGGGCAAGGTGATGGATTACCTCTGGCACCTGGTGCTGCCGATCACGGCATCGGTCGTGGGCAGCTTCGCCGTGGTCACCATGCTGACCAAGAATGCGTTCCTGGAGGAAATCCGCAAGCAGTACGTGCTGACCGCGCGGGCCAAGGGCCTGTCCGAGCACCGCGTGCTCTGGAAGCATGTGTTCCGTAACGCGCTGATTCCGCTCGTGACGGGGTTCCCGGCGGCGTTTATCGGCGCGTTCTTCACCGGCTCGCTGCTGATCGAAACACTGTTTTCGCTCGACGGGCTGGGTCTGCTGTCCTATGAGGCGGTGCTGCGTCGTGACTACCCCGTGGTGCTCGGCACGCTGTACCTGTTCACGCTGATCGGTCTGGTGACGCGCCTGATTTCGGACATTTGCTACGTGATGGTCGATCCTCGTATTCACTTCGAGGGGATGCATCGATGAATCCCTTCAAACGCGCCCCAATCCAGAACGGGCTGCCGCACTCGCTGTCTCCGCGTCAGCGCGCCTGGCAACGGTTCCGTCGCAACCGGCTTGGCTACTGGAGCCTGATCCTGTTCGTGGCGCTGTTCGTGCTGAGCCTGTGCGCCGAGGTGCTGTCGAGCGACCGGCCGCTGTTGGTCCGCTACAAGGGCGAGTACTACCTGCCGATCGCCAAGGTCTACCCGGAAACCACGTTCGACGGCGATTTCCCAACGCGCACCGACTATCTTGATCCGTTCATCCTCGAGCGAATTACGACGCATGGCAATTTCGCGATTTTTCCGCTGAACCGCTATTCGTACGATTCGATCAACTACTTCGCCAAGGAGCCGAATCCGGCGCCGCCCTCGGCGGAAAACTGGCTTGGCACCGATGACCGTGGCCGCGATGTGCTGGCTCGCTTGCTATATGGATTCCGCGTATCCGTGCTGTTCGGGCTGGCACTGACCGTCATCGGCGTGCTGGTCGGCACGCTGACGGGCGCGCTGATGGGGTTCTTCGGCGGCCGGTTCGACCTCATGTCGCAACGCGCGATCGAGATATGGGGCTCGATGCCCGAGCTGTACCTGCTGATCATCTTTGCCTCGATCTTCGAGCCGAGTCTGGCGCTGCTGATCATCCTGCTGTCGCTGTTTGGCTGGATGGGGCTGTCCGACTACGTGCGCGCCGAGTTCTACCGCAATCGCTCGCTCGACTACGTCAAGTCGGCCCGCGCGCTGGGTTTGTCGAATGTGCAGATCATGTGGCGGCATATCCTGCCGAACAGCCTGACGCCGGTGATCACGTTCCTGCCGTTCCGGATGAGCGCGGCGATTCTGGCGCTCACGAGTCTGGATTTCCTCGGTCTTGGCGTGCCGCCGACCACGCCTAGCCTGGGCGAGCTGCTGGCGCAGGGCAAGGCAAATCTCGATGCGTGGTGGATTTCCCTGTCGACCTTCGCGGTGCTGGTGCTGACACTGCTGCTGCTGACGTTCATGGGAGACGCGCTGCGCGATGCGTTCGACACGCGCATGGGCCTGGCCCAGATGCGCGGCCGCGTGGCGCCGAAGGTGCCGGCACGTGGCGGGGCAGCGGAGGCCGTCCGATGAGCACGGCCATGACCTTTACCGAACCGGCGGCAGTGCCAGCGCCGGGTACCAAGCTAATGTGCGTGGACCGCCTGTCGGTCACCTTCGGGGAGGGCGAGCACGCCACGCGCGCGGTGCGCGAAGTGAGTTTCGACCTTCGGGCCGGCGAGCGCTACGCGCTGGTCGGCGAATCGGGCTCGGGCAAGACCGTGACCGCGCTGGCGATGCTTCGACTGGTCGAGGATGCGCACTATCAGGGCTCGATCCGTTTCGAGGGCGAAGATCTGCTACAGGTGTCCGATCGCGAGATGCGCCGCATTCGCGGATCGGAGATCGCCATGATCTTCCAGGAGCCCATGACGGCGCTTAATCCGCTCTACACGATTGGTAACCAGATCGTGGAGACGCTGGCGCTGCACGAAGGGCTGGACCGCCGGGCTGCCCGCGATCGCGCGATTGCGCTGCTCGAGCGCACCGGCATCACCGACGCGCCCAACCGTTTCAATAGCTTCCCGCACCAGTTGTCGGGTGGCCAGCGTCAGCGCGCGATGATCGCCATGGCGCTCGCGTGCCGCCCCAAGCTGTTGCTGGCCGACGAGCCGACCACCGCGCTGGACGTGACCATCCGGGCCCAGATCCTGGATCTGTTGCGCGACCTGCAGGCCGAGTTCGGCATGGCGGTGATGCTGATCACGCACGATCTGAACATGGTCAGGGCGTTCGCCCAGCGCGTGGGCGTGATGGAAAAGGGCGTCCTGGTCGAGACGGGCGAGACCGCCGAGGTCTTCTCCAATCCGCACCATCCCTACACACGCAAGCTGATCGACAGTCGGCCCCGGCGCGAGGTGTTGCCGCTGGTGCCGCTGGCCCCGGTGTTGCTGGAGACCGATGCGCTGTGCGTCAACTACATGAAGAAGCGTCCTGGCATGGCGGGCTGGTTCCTCAAGGAAGCATTCCCGGCTGTGAAGGAGGTGAACCTGCAGTTGCGCGAAGGGGAAACGGTCGGGATCGTAGGTGAGTCGGGCTCAGGCAAGACGACGCTGGCTCACGCCGTGCTCGCGCTCCAGCGCAAGAGTAGCGGCTCGATCCAGTTCCTGGGCCGGAGCTTCGATACCTGCACGGGCAAGGAGCGCAGCGCGTTACGCTCACGGATGCAGGTGGTATTCCAGGACCCGTTCGGGTCGCTGTCTCCCCGGATGACGATCGAGCAGATCGTGGAGGAGGGGCTCGCGCTGCACCAGCCGGGCCTGTCGCGCGAGGCAACGCGTGAGCGCGTGATCGAGGCACTGCGCGAAGTGGGGCTCGACCGCACCGCGCTGGGGCGCTACCCGCACGAGTTCTCGGGTGGCCAGCGGCAACGTATCGCCATTGCCCGTGTGCTGATCCTGAAACCGCAGGTGCTGGTGCTGGATGAGCCGACTTCTGCACTTGACGTGTCGATTCAGCAGCAGGTGCTGGCTCTGCTGTCACAGCTCCAGCACAAGTACAACCTCAGCTATCTCTTTATCAGTCACGACTTGGCGGTGATTCGCGCCATGGCGCACCGGGTCGTGGTGATGAAGAACGGCGAGGTTGTGGAGTCGGGCGAGACCGAAACGGTGCTCGGCGCACCGCAACATTCGTATACACGCAAGCTGATGGCGGCGGCCCAGCTAGGTTCGGCTTGATTTGATGTGCGTCGCATCATGCATTGACACGCCGGCGTAACATGCGCTGTTTATGCGAAAACCAAGAAACTGGATGCGTTTTTTGCGCTAGTTCGTTGATTTGCAGGCGATTTGAGGGAAATTTGTAACCATCTTTGACATGTCAAGGGCGGCTACTTTAAGATCGCCCGATAAGTTTTTTGGGGGTGGTTCGTCCGCCGCGTGAGGTCTTGGGGAAGACCAGCAGTGCACGCGGTTGGTGCGAGACGGGAGCTTTTCTACTGGCGTACTTCTTGCGTCCGATCCGCCCTGATGTTTTCACGCTGTCCGGTGTTGTCTTACTCACCGGTCAGATTTGTCCGATCATCAGGAGAACCAATGCAGCGAACGGTACTTCATTCCCTGGCGCGCGCCGCCGTTGGAATTGCCATTGTCTGCGGTGCGACTGTGTCGAATGGAGTGCTGGCGGATACGGTGTTCAAGGATACCGACGCCCGGATCGATGCCCGTGCGGATGTCACGGACGCGCATCCGGAAGGCAAGCGTGGCTTGCTGTCGTCGATGATGAACTCCACCAGCAATGTCGCCACGAAAGCTGGCGACCTGGTCATGAACGCGCTGGGTCTGATCGGTGTTCGTTATCGCTTCGGCGGTAACAGCCCCGAGTCGGGTCTGGACTGCAGCGGCTTCGTCCGCTACGTGTTCAACGACACCTTCGGCTTCATGTTGCCCCGTCGCTCCGTCGAAATGAGCCAGGTTGGCGCCACGGTTGCGGCGAACGATCTGCGGCCCGGCGATCTGGTGTTCTTCAACACCATGCGCCACACGTTCTCGCACGTCGGCATCTATATTGGCGACAACAAGTTCGTGCACGCGCCGTCCACCGGCAGCAAGATCCGTGTCGATGACATGCGTGCCGCCTACTGGGTGACGCGCTACAACGGTGCCCGCCGTATCGACGATTCGGCGCGTGGCTCGGTCGAGAACACCAGCAACATGATCGAGACGCTCAAGCGTTACGATCCGAATGCCCAGGGCCGCTCGCTTTACGGTGGCTAAGTACGGTGCCTAGGATTTGCGGCTGCTGAAGCGGCAAATCCCGAAGGCAAAACAAAAAAGGACTGCTCAGGCAGTCCTTTTTTGTTGTGTGTTGTTTGGGGGAGAGCGATGTTCGGGCGCGGCGTGTCGCTGCTTATTGTGTCGCGACGGTTCCGCCCGTCGCCGGACGATTGCGCGCGGCGGCCAGCTTTTCACGCAATGCCGCTAGTACCGCAGATGTGGCCTGCTCGCCAGCCAGGATCGCCCGATTGCGCGACGTAAAATCGCTGCCGCCCATATCCGGCAGGTCGGGCCGGATCACAACGTCGGCGCGCGCCAGCGCCATCTTGTTGATCGACTGCCCCATGATGGCCGTCGTCTGCAGCAGGACACCACTCTGCCCGCCATTTTTCTGACTCGCCGGATCGGCAGAGATATTCACCGCGATCACGAAATCGGCGCCCATCTCGCGGGCGGCATCCACTGGTACCGGCTCCACCAGGCCACCATCGACGTAGTCGTGGCCGCCGATCGCCACCGGCTGGAATACGCCCGGGACGCTGCTCGATGCGCGTACGGCCTGGCCGGTATTGCCACGCCGGAACAGAATCCGCTCGCCGGTCTTGAGATCCGTGGCAACGATGCCGAGCGGCAGCTTCATCGACTCGATCGGACGATTCTTGACCAGGCGGTTGACGTAGTTCTGCAGCGCCTCGCCCTTGAGCCAGCCGCCGAAGCGTGTGCCGAAGGGCAGGGCCCAGTCGGCGATGGTCGCTTCGTCCATCGTTAGCGCGAGCTTGTTCAACGTAAAGCCATCCATGCCCGACGCGTAGAGTGCCGCTACCACTGAGCCCGCGCTGGTGCCCGTGACGATATCCGGGCGAATTCCCTGGGCTTCGAGCGCCTTGATCACGCCAATGTGCGCGAAGCCACGCGCCGCTCCGCCGCCGAGCGCCAGACCGATGCGGATTGGCCGGGGCGGGTTGGTCGCCACGGGTGGTACGGTGGCGGTGGTGCCGGGGTTTGTCGCGTCCGGCTTGGGGCCGAAGGAGCAGGCTGCCAGCAGCATCGCTGCCGAAGCGCCCAGGAAGTTTCGTCGTTGCATCGAGGGAAGGAGATCTTGCTGGATGTGATGCTGGAGGCCCCGTGGGGCCTCGCATCGCGTATGGCCGAATGTCAGACTGGCGGCAGCATAAATGATTCCAGGGCGGAGATCGTGTCGGGCAGCGCGTATAATGCAGCATTCCGTGCGACACGCACTCTCGTGTCCGGGTAGCTCCAACGTAAGGAGCATCGACCTTTGTTGAGACAAGGGGAAGGTTTCGGCCTGAACCGTCCAATCTCAACCATTACTTGCTTTGACAAGCCCAGCCGCAAGGCCGGTGCGAGTCCATGTGTTGCGGAGAAGCCGGAGTATCGGTCGATCCGTAGCTTGCTTTCTGCTGGATGGATCTCCAGCCATTGCCCAAAGGCGGGGACGCTTGCCTTTGGGCAGGTGTCTTTGCAGTACGCACTCTCTACGGAGGTGTGGGCGAATATGCGGCGGTAGTTTGCTGCGTCTTCGCTACATAGCATTCAAACCGGCCCAATAGGGCTGGAGCTACGTTCTTTGGGGCGAGGATCAGTGCTCGCAAGAGATCATCCTCGTCAAGCGCCTGCTAGTACGGAGGCACTGAAGTAAGGAAGTGAGGTTCCCGGAGCGTATAGCTCTGCGCGTTATGGTTCAGCCGAGTACATCCGTGAGGATGCCTCGATAGAGAACCTGCTATGCGACTAGCAGTAGCCTAGGGAGACATGCGTCACTGGTAACGGTGGGGTGTGAAGCTCTCCTGACAATGTAGCCCCCGCAAGGGTGCGTCTCTATCGTGAGGTAGGGGCGTAGAGACTCCGAGCAGCAATGGGGTCAAGGAGCTAGGCTGGCTGGTATGGGCAACATATGTGAACTGCTGATAAACACCGTAAGCATTGCAGTGCCAAAGCTGCTGACAGGCACTAACCAAAAAGGTGTGTGGTCGGGTACTCCGTTGGAATGTCGGAGTACGTCGCCTTTAGACCACCGGTGAAGAGGCAGGCCCTAACCCAGTCGTGTAATGCGCAGGGAACGTGGTAAGCCCGTATGGCTGCCGGGGCGCAGTTTGGCCCAGGCAGGCGAACCGCAAGGAACGCTGTTGGCTGTGCGGGTATGGGAGGTTGGAAAAAGCGAATGCCGGGCTGTAATGGCTCGGATAGGGGTTGAAACATCATCCCACGCGAAAGCGGGCAGACTTCCAACTGGTCTACTCGTCGCAAGACGACTGACTGAACTCGCTTGTTTAATTTTCTTCCCTTGAGGGGCAACCTGTCCCTCAAGGGGCATGTTGTCTCTGCTGTTTGGGGAAGTCCTCAAGATAGGAGAGCAGCATGGAAGCATTGATCCGTGAGGATGAATCTGCGCCCTCCGGCATTCCGCAGCGATGGGGCGACATCAATTGGCGCCGCGTCGAACGGAACGTTCGGGCAATGCAGATTCGAATTGCGAAGGCGACACAGGAAGGGGATTGGCGCAGGGTGAAAGCCTTGCAGCGGTCCCTGACCCGCTCGTTTTCTGCCAAAGCATCGGCGGTGAGACGAGTGGCGATGAACCGAGGAGCGCGGACGGCAGGCGTCGACCGCGTAAAGTGGGACTCGCCTGAAGCCCAGTGGGAAGCCATTGGGAGGTTGAAGCGCCGGGGGTATCGTCCGCTGCCGTTAAGGCGGGTGTACATCCCTAAGGCAAATGGGAAGGAACGCCCTTTGGGTATTCCGACTCTGCACGATCGAGCCATGCAGGCGCTGTATCTGCTGGCGCTGGAACCGGTGTCCGAAGGGACGAGCGATCCAAACTCTTACGGGTTTCGGATCAATCGCTCTACGGCGGACGCCATGTCCCAGCTATTTGCGTCCCTACACCAGAGAGCCTCAGCTCAATGGGTACTGGAAGCGGATATCAAGGGGTGCTTTGACCATATCAGTCACGACTGGCTGGAGCGCAATGTCCCGATGGACAAAGCAATCCTTCGGAAGTGGTTGAGGGCTGGCGTGGTATTTCAGGGCCAGTTTCAGGCGACCGATGCTGGAACACCACAGGGGGGCATCATTTCCCCGACCTTGGCAAACGTGGCATTGAACGGATTGGAACGACAACTGGTGGCGTCCCTGCGGGCAAAACTGGGAGTTACCAATACGCGGAAGCTAAAGGTGAATGTCGTACGGTATGCGGATGACTTCGTGATCACTGGCAACACGCCGGAAGTCTTGGAGCAAGAAGTGAAGCCGTGGGTCGAACAGTTCCTAGCAGTACGGGGACTTACTCTTTCCACGGAGAAAACGCGAATCGTCAACATCGCTGAAGGCTTTGACTTCCTTGGGTGGAATTTCCGGAAGTACTCGGGAACGCTACTCATCAAGCCGAGCAAGAAGAACGCGCAAGCGTTCTATCGCAAGGTGAAGGAAACTATCAGTGCCAAGAAGATGGCGAAGCAGGAGAATCTTATTGGCCTGCTGAACCCGATGCTGAGGGGCTGGGCGCAGTATCACAGCCCAGTGGTTGCGAAAGCGGCGTTCACCAAGATGGACTACCTGATTTTCAAGGTGCTATGGTGGTGGGCAAAACGGCGACACCGAGGGAAGAGTGCTGAGTGGGTGCGAGCGAAGTACTTCGCATCAGTTGGTGCACGACACTGGGTGTTTGGGACCAATGTTTTAGACAAGGCGGGCGAACGTCATTGGATGTCGCTGTACTCGGTATCGGGTACGCCTATCCGAAGGCACAAGAAGGTTCGCGGGGACTACAATCCCTTCGACCCAGCGCAGGAAATGTACGGCGAAACGCTGCGGCAGGAACGCATGGCAGAAAGCATGTCGTACCGAAAGCAGTGGGCAAAGTTGTTCATGTCCCAGCGAGGCTTGTGTGCGGTATGCCAGGGTAAGATAACCAAAGAGACGGGATGGGATGACCATCACATCGAATCACGGGTTTCCGGTGGTTCGGACGCTCTAGGAAATCGCGTTCTGGTGCACCCCGATTGTCACGTCCAAGTCCACTTCTATGGACAAGTTGCTGTGAAGCCGGTGTTTGATTAATTCATTCATTTTGTAGAGGCTTGAGCCGTATGCGTGGAAACTCGCACGTACGGTTCTTAGGGGGGAGGGGGTCAGCAATGACCTTCCTCCTACCCTACCTGACATCCGGCCTGCGCGCATCCGTGCGCGGGCCTTTTTGTTTCCCCGAACCATGACACAACGCGTCCGCACCCGCTTCGCACCGAGTCCGACCGGCTTCATTCACCTCGGCAATATTCGCTCCGCGTTTTATCCGTGGGCGTTTGCCCGCCGCATGAAGGGCGACTTCATCCTGCGTATCGAGGATACCGACGTCGAGCGTTCGACCGATGTCGCCGTCGACGTCATCCTGGAAAGCATGGCCTGGCTCGATCTGGACATCGACGAAGGCCCCTTCTATCAGATGCAGCGGATGGACCGGTATCGCGAGGTGGTACAGCAGATGCTCGACAACGAGCTGGCTTACCACTGCTATATGAGTACCGAGGAGCTTGACGCCTTGCGCGAAGCGCAGCGTGCTGCTGGCGAAAAGCCGCGGTACAACGGTTTCTGGCGTCCGGAGCCGGGCAAGGTGCTGCCCGAGCCGCCGGCTGGCGTGCAGCCCGTGGTGCGCTTCAAAAACCCGATCGGCGGTAGCGTGGTGTGGGACGACGCCGTGAAGGGCCGCATCGAGATCTCGAATGATGAACTCGACGATCTCGTCATTGCCCGCCCCGATGGCACGCCGACCTACAACTTCTGCGTGGTGGTGGATGACCTCGACATGAAGATCACCCACGTGATCCGGGGCGATGACCACGTCAATAACACGCCGCGGCAGATCAACATCATCCGCGCCCTGGGTGGCGAGGTGCCGGTCTACGCCCACCTGCCCACCGTGCTCAACGAGCAGGGTGAGAAGATGAGTAAGCGTCATGGCGCGTTGCCCGTCACGGGATATCGGGATGAGGGCTATCTGCCGGAGGCCGTCCTGAACTATCTGGCGCGACTGGGCTGGGCGCATGGCGATGCCGAGATCTTCTCGCGCGAACAGTTCGTCGAATGGTTCGATCTGGAGCACTTGGGCAAGTCCCCGGCGCAATACAACCCGGAAAAGCTGGCGTGGCTCAACAGCCATTACATCAAGGTTGGTGACAACACGCGCCTGGCAGACCTGACGCGTCCGTTCATCGAGGCGCTCGGCGGCAAGGTCGAAGGCGCGAACCTGGTGGACGTGATCGCGCTGGTCAAGGATCGCGCGAACACGCTGAAGGAAGTGGCGCAGACCGCGATGCTGTTTTATCGCGGCGAGCCGCAGGCCGATGCGGCGCTGAAGGCCGAACACCTGACGGACGAGATTCGCCCCGCACTGCAGGCGCTGGCCACGCAACTCGCGGCGCTGCCGGAGTGGAAGCGCGAAGCGATCAGTGCCGCGTTCAAGGCAGTGCTGGCGGAGTTCGGTCTGAAGATGCCGAAGCTGGCGATGCCGGTGCGCCTGCTGGTGGCGGGACAGTTGCAGACGCCGAGCATCGACGCGGTGCTTGAACTGTTCGGTCGCGACACGGTGCTGCGCCGTTTGGCTGCAGCGTAAAAAACTGCTGAAAAAGTCTCGGCTGGGGCTTGCGCTCTGGTCGAGACTTCAGCATAATCTCGTTCTCCCTGCTGCACGACGCGAGTCAAGCAGAGCGGTTGAAAAACCGAACGGGGCTTGCAAAACGGTGAGAATGCTTTATAATCGCCGCTTCGCCAGAAACGCAGTAAATCTGGTGAGCAAGATTGCAGTAAATGGCAGTAACTATGGGGCTATAGCTCAGCTGGGAGAGCGCTTGCATGGCATGCAAGAGGTCAGCGGTTCGATCCCGCTTAGCTCCACCAAGTTTCTGTCCCCTTCGTCTAGAGGCCTAGGACATCACCCTTTCACGGTGAGTACAGGGGTTCGAATCCCCTAGGGGACGCCAGATGTTGGACGTAATCAAACGTCCAGTTGGCTGTNCGGAGCGAAGCTTCGGATAGCAACCGANAAAGGAGCGGTAGTTCAGTNGGTTAGAATACCGGCCTGTCACGCCGGGGGTCGCGGGTTCGAGTCCCGTCCGCTCCGCCANANTAGAAATGCCCGCGCAAGCGGGCATTTTTTTCGTCTGTACGGAACGGAGCGAGCCATCTGCGCGGCTCCTGGCCGGACTCGCAGAGATTCGCTTGCAAGCGAATCCGCAGCCTGTGGGATGTAGCCGAGTCCCGTCCGCTTCGCCAAATTAGAAATACCCGCGTACGCGGGCATTTTTTCTGTGCGCCATTGATTCAGGTTATCCAACGCGACTCACGCGCATGAAGTATCGAACCAGCAGCGTTCCGGCAATTGCCAGGCTGATGCTGTTGGCCAACCAGAAGCCCGATGCGCCGCGCGTGAAGGCGGGCAACGCATCGATCAGGCCGAAACCCATCACATAGCCGCCACCGAGCCCCACGCCCCAGAGTGAGCCGGCGTAGATCAGCGTCGGGATCAGCGCGATCTTGTACGCGCGCAGGATGAATGCGCTCATGACCTGTACAGCATCAAAGGCTTGATAGAACGCGACAAACAGCATTAGCGGCAATGCTTTGGCAATCACGGCCGGGTCGCTGACATAGGCATGCAGCAGCGGCTCGCGTAGCAGCCAGAGCAGCGTGCCGGTCAGTAGCGCGAGTCCGGCGCCCAAGCGAATGCCACGCCAGCCGATACGCCGTGCGGCAGCCATATCGCGTGCGCCTATGGACTGCGCGACGAGCGTCGAGGTCGCGATGGATAGCGAGAGCGGCATCATGTACGCCACGGCGCTGAGGTTGGCGATGATCTGATGCCCCGCAAGGGTATCGGTGCCCATGCGTGTGATGAAGATCGACATTAGGGTGAATGACGTGATCTCGATCAGGTAGGTGAGTCCCATCGGCAGCCCCAGGCGCAGAAGAGGCTGAATCCGGTCCCAGCGTGGCCACTCCCAACGCGTGAAGATCTCCAGGGACCGGTAGGCCGTACCGCGCAGCAGGATCGCAAGTCCGGACAGAAACCATATCCAGCTGATCAGCGTGGATGCCAGCGCGCAGCCGGGCCCGCCCATCGGGGCGAGGCCATAACCGCCTTCGATGAACCAGGCATTGAGTGGAATCTTGAGTGCCAGGCCAGCAATCTGCAGCACCGTCACCATGACGGGGCGAGATAGCGCATTGTTCAGCGCCATGTAGATGCGAAAACCCAGCGCTGCGGGTAGGCCGTATGCACCGATATGCAGATAGTGCGATGCTTTTTCGACCAACTCGGGTGGTGCTTTGGCGAATTCCAGCAACGGTGCGGGAAACAGCAGCAACAGCATGCCGGGGATAGCCAGCGCCACACCGAGCCATGCTGCCTGCCGTACCTCGGCGCCGATCTCCGCGGATCGGTTGGCGCCGTACAACTGTCCCGCGACAGGCGCGAGCGCTTGCAGCACGCCCATCAGGCTGACGTAGACCGTGACATAGATCGATCCGCCCAAGCCAACAGCGGCAAGGTCGGTGGCCGAGGCGCGGCCGGACATGATGGTGTCGATGACACCGAAGGCGATGACCGCCAGTTGTCCAACCAGCACGGGGGCGGCCAGATGGGTAATGCGACGAATATCCTGCAGCGCGCTGCTCATCGTTCTTCTAGGGTAGGGGCCGGCTGCGTGCCAGCGGGTGGCAACGCCGTCCGGACGCTACCGGGCGGCGGATGCTCAGGGCTGACGCGGCAGCCGGCGCTGAATTGTCGGCCGTGGCGGGGCGGTGTGCGACAGATCGACGAGCCGGTACATGCGGAAGCGCTCGTCACGGTCGGCGGGTCGGCGACCTTCCCAGATCAGGCGCCATTCGAAATGGGAGATGCTGCTCGGGGCGCCGTAGTCCACGGCATCATGCCGCAGCAGTATGTCGCAGCCGTCATCGGGACCGCCGAAACGGATATGACCGAAATAGGCAAACGAGGCAAGCTGCGCATCGCCCATGCGGATGGGCTGCACGCAGGTATAGGTGGACGGCAGCGCCAGTTGGGCGGCCTGTGCCACGTCTCGATAGGTCTTGCCGTAGTTGATGGAAGGCAGCCACAGCGTCATCGCCATGACCCACATCAGCGTCGTGCCGGCGGCAGAAATGACCACAGGTCGCCAGATCTGTTTCGGCGCGCGCGACAGGCGCCAGCGCACGATCAGCACCCATGCCACCGTCACCGCCAGCGCGATGATGACGGCGCTGATCGTGAACGTATGCTGGAATCCGGGCAACTGACGGAATACGTTGCTGGCGATGCGTGGCGGCCAACCTGTCGTCTTCGCGACCCAGAGGAACCAGATCGTGCCGCCCAGAATCGTGAAGAACAGTAGCGAGAACCAGTCGATCGCGTTGATCGCCGCGCGCGGCAGCGTCGGAAGCGCGAAGGCAGCCAGAACGGCCATCGGCGGCAGCAGCAGGATGAACTGCACGTCCCCCGGACTGCGCAGCAGCACCAGCAGCACGAACAGCACGGCCAGGAACGACAGTGGCAGCGTCACATGGGGTGCCCGGCGCATGCCGCGCCACGACAGCCATGCAAAGGCGGCAATCGGCCAGACCGGCCACGAGAAGAGGAAGAAGTTGCGTGCGATGAAGCCGGCGGCTGCCAGCGAAGGCGGGCCGTAGGTGTGGCGGTCGTAGCGAGCCCACTCGCGAATATAGGTTACGGCATCGTCCGTGACGGTGGCGCCGAAATATACCGTGGCCATCCATACTGCGATGATGAGAACGCCTAGCGGCGCCCCGATCGTCAGCAGCCGCATCAGCGGCAGCGGTCGGCAGATCAGTCCGGCGATGAGTGTCGCGGCAAGCAATACCAGCGGCAGGATCGGCCCGCTGGCCAGGCACAGGGCACCAAGCCCGACGCCGAACCAGAGGCTGCCCTGTACCGGCTTGTCAAGGCTGCGCACGAGGCCGTACAAGGTGAAGGCGATGAAGCAGACCTGGCCGACCTGCGCGGTGGTTTCGTGGCCGCGCAACGCCAGGCCAACGCAGGCCAGGAAGATCAGCAGGGCCCCATCGGCGAGCGCGCGTCCGTAGGACCGCGCGTCAGGCTGACCGCCGAAGGCAAAGGCGAAGGGCTGAACCTCGTCGCGGCGGCCCAGCAGGTAGGTCGAGTACCAGATCAGCGCGCAGGTGGCGAAGTAGAACAGCGCGGTGGCGAGTCTTGCCGCATCCGGCGCGCCGAGCCAGCCGCCAAGCAGGCGGATCATGCCGCCGCCGATCCAGAATACGAGTGGGCCGTCGTCGCTGTAGGGGCGGCCGACGATGTTCGGCATGAGCCAGTCCTGCAGGCCGCCGCTGCCGAGTTGCCACATCACGCCGAATCCGGCGGCATCCTCGTTTTTCCAGGGGTCGCGGCCGAACAGGCCAGCCAGTCCATAGATGATGCAGATCGCCAGCAGCAGTGCACGCGGGAGGGCACCGGTAGCAGCGGCAGTCAGATGGACGGGAGAAGTCTTGGCTTGGCTCATCGGCAGATGGTAAGGCATGTGACCCCGGCGCATGAAAATCGTCTTGTGGGGGCACAAATGCAAAGAGGCAGCCGATGCTGCCTCTTTGTCAGGTCGCGCGCCGCGGGAGCATCTGTCCTCTGGGCGCGGCGCTTGCTCGCATAAAGCGGGGCAATTACTTCTTGGCGGCGCCCAGCTTGCTGCCGAACTTCTGGCGGAACTTCTCGACGCGGCCGGCCGTGTCCATGATCTTTTGCGTGCCGGTGTAGAACGGGTGCGATTCCGACGACACTTCGATCTTGGCCAGCGGGTAGGTCTTGCCTTCGTGTTCGATCGTGTCCTTGGTCTGGATCGTCGAGCGGGTCACGAACTTGAAGTCGTTCGACACGTCGTGGAACAGGACTTCACGGTAATTCGGGTGAATGCCTTCTTTCATGGTGCTTCCTTTCAGGTTGGGTAGCCAGTCCGCTCGTCGTGCCGCAGGTCAGAAAGCTTGCGGCGAGCGAACCACTTGCCGATAACGGGCAAACCGGGATTATGGCAGAAAATCAAGTGCAGGTGCAACAAACGAAATGGCGTCGTAGCTGGGCAACTGGCGATGTCTTAAGTGTCGCTTGCCGCATTCCCGGCTGGATTCTGCCGATAAAACTGAGCCAAGGCGTCATAAAGAGTAGGCCACAGCCGTCGCAAACCAACAGGTTCTACAAAAAATGCTTCGGACGCCACTGCAAAGAACTCGCTCGGCGCCTCACAGCCATACGGATCGATCACCTGCAGGCGGGGAGGGAGTCGATTGGGGTCGTCCCAGATATGGTCGGGCAAGGCGTCACAGGCCTCTGCGAACGTATCGTATTCGCTCAGGAAGGTCTCCGCCCACTGCTCGGCGTCGACACCCGGGTGTAGAACGCGCGAGAACGGCGGCACACCGTCGGCCTCGCCATTGAGCATGTCGAGCTTGTGGGCGAATTCGTGGATGACGACGTTGTACGTGTCTACCGGTAGTTCGTGTTCGCCGTGGTGGGCGTCCAGCACGGCGCCGGGCGAGGCCACATCCGGCCAGGACAGGATCACCGGGCCGTGTTCCCATGCCTCGCCACTGGCCTCTTCCTCGACGCCATGTACGAGACCGATGTCCTCGAAGCCGACGTCCTCCTGGATGGTCTTGCGGATCACGAACTCGCCCGGGTAGAGCACGATGCCGTGCCAGCCGCGATACCACTCGATGCCGAGCTTGAGGATGGGCACGCAAGCCTGCGCCGCCACGCTGACCACCATTTCATCGGTCAGCTCCATGTCGTGCGCGGTCGAGTATTCCTTGTTGGCGATGAACAGTGTGGCCAGCTCGCGCAATGCGGTCAGGTCAGCTTCGTCGTAGCGCTGCACGAAGGGCAGGGCAGCCACGGTTTGCGCCCAGAGATCGTCGGGAATCGCGTAATGGGCGAGCTTGCGCGCTTTCGAGCGGGCGCGCAGGAAACTGGTCAGCTTTCCGAGCATGGTTCTCGCGAGGGGGGCGAAAGAAAAAAGGCGCACCCAAGGGTACGCCTTTTTATCAGGATGGACTACCAGCGTGGCATCAGCCGCCGCGGCGCATCAGGTCGAAGAATTCCGCGTTGTTCTTCGTCGGCTTCATCTTGTCCAGGATGAATTCCATCGCCTGCACTTCGTCCATGTCGGAGATGAACTTGCGCAGGATCCAGATCTTCTGGAGGATGTCCGGCTTGATCAGCAGTTCCTCGCGGCGCGTGCCCGACTTGTTCAGGTTGATGGCTGGGTAGACGCGCTTCTCGGCCAGGCGGCGCTCGAGGTGCACTTCCATGTTGCCGGTGCCCTTGAACTCTTCGTAGATCACGTCGTCCATGCGGCTGCCGGTTTCGATCAGCGCCGTGGCGATAATGGTCAGCGAACCGCCTTCCTCCAGGTTACGCGCGGCGCCGAAGAAACGCTTCGGACGCTGCAGCGCGTTGGCATCCACACCACCGGTCAGTACCTTGCCCGATGCCGGCACCACGGTGTTGTAGGCGCGGGCCAGACGCGTGATCGAGTCCAGCAGGATCACCACGTCGCGCTTCAGTTCCACCAGGCGCTTGGCTTTCTCGATGACCATTTCGGCCACCTGCACGTGACGGATCGCAGGTTCGTCGAACGTCGACGCCACCACTTCGCCGCGCACCGAGCGCTGCATTTCGGTCACTTCTTCCGGGCGCTCATCGATTAGCAGCACGAACAGGTCGGCTTCCGGATGGTTGTTCGCAATCGCGTGGGCGATGTGCTGCAGCATCACGGTCTTGCCGGACTTCGGCGATGCCACCAGCAGCGCGCGCTGGCCGCGGCCGATCGGCGCGATGATGTCGACGATGCGGCCGGTGATGTTTTCCTCGGCGCGGATATCGCGTTCGAGCGTGAGCGGCCGGTTCGGATGCAGCGGCGTCAGGTTCTCGAACATGATGCGGTTCTTCACCGCTTCGGGAGGCTGCCCGTTGACCTTGTCCACCTTCACCAGCGCGAAATAGCGCTCGCCGTCCTTCGGCGTACGCACTTCGCCTTCGATCGAGTCACCGGTGTGCAGGTTGAAACGGCGGATCTGCGAGGGGCTGATGTAGATGTCGTCCGTGCTGGCCAGGTACGAAGTTTCCGGCGAGCGCAGGAAACCGAAGCCATCGGGCAGAACTTCCAGCGTGCCGTCTCCGTAGATGGTTTCGCCCATCTTGGCGCGCTTCTTGAGGATCGCAAACATCAGTTCCTGTTTGCGCATCCGCTGTGCATTGTCGATCTCGAGCGTTGCCGCCATTTCGAGAAGCGCAGACACGTGAAGCGATTTGAGTTCTGTCAGGTGCATAGACGAGGGGTACAGAAGTGCCCGGACGGGCAAGAACAAGGAGAAGGGGGAAAAGAATGAGCGAACGCTCGGGGAAGTTGTTGGGTGGCATCATAGCACAATCCGGCCGGTGCGCCAGAGCTGACGCACGCATGACCGGGTAGTGCATTCCCGGAGCCGTTCGGCCCCGGGCGGGTACAGATTACAGCTGGCTGTCCAGGAACGCGGTCAGCTGCGACTTCGACAGCGCGCCAACCTTCTGCGCGGCCACTTGGCCGTTCTTGAACAGGATCAGCGTCGGGATGCCGCGAATGCCGAACTTGGCCGGCACTTGCTGGTTTTCATCCACGTTGATCTTGGCGACCTGCACCTTGTCGCCGTAGTCCTTCGCGACTTCGTCCAGGATCGGGGCGATCATCTTGCAAGGACCGCACCATTCGGCCCAGAAGTCGAGCAGCACGGGCTTGTCGGACTTGAGCACGTCGGCATCGAACGAAGCGTCGCTCACATATTTGATTTGTTCGCTCATGGCGGGGAACCTCAGGTATCGCTCAGTTTATGTTGAAGGCGGACAACGGCTGTCGGCGCGATCCGCTACCTTACACGACATTGCGCGGACTCGCAGCGCGACGGCGCGCGGCAGTATGCGCCGCTGATGCCGATATGTTACCAGCTTGGCGAAAATCAAGTCCTCGCCAGAATCGGGATTTAGCCGGGGGCGGCAACAGTGGATATTGTGCCGTGTTGTGAATCGTTTTGCCGATGATAGTGTCAATCGCCGCAAGAGTTTCCTGCTATTGGCATCCCTTATTTGAGTTAATCTGCCGCGCCTTCGCGGAGGCGCCATGCGAGGCCTGCTCGTCGGCATGATCTAGAATGCACTTCGCGTATCCGCGCAATCCACGCGTAATCCATTCAGACAGACGTGACGCCCGAGTAGAATGGAATCGTGCGCATGTGACGCACAAACCGATTCACAACGCTATTGATCATGACGCCAGACTCCCGCAAGCCCACTCCGTCCGATGAAAGCCAGGCGGACCACCTGAGCGATGCGCTGCAGCATCTCAGCAGCGCCGTCGAGTCCGAGAGCATCGCCACCGGCGCCGCCAAGGGGCTGGTCTACAGTGTGATGGAAACGCTCGGCACGCTGATCGGCGACCCCGATTTGCCCGAGCACGCCCGCTCGGGCTATGAAGGCCTGCTGGAGACGGCGCGCGAACTGCGCGCCCGTCTGGAGGGCGGCAGCGCAGGCGACGACAACTAATCAAGACAAGATGTCTGTTCCGAGGGTCACGGGTTGCCCTCGGCCTCGACTCCGTCCCCGCTATCCATGACCCGACTCTCGTTCCCTCCCGGGCCGTCCTTTCTCGATCAGGCTGCCACGGCGACTTGGTATTTCCTGGATCACTGCGGCCCGGTGGCCGCTGGCGCGCATATCGTCGTGCCGACGGCCGCGCAGATTCCTGGCGTGCGCCAGGCGCTGGATGCCGCTGCGCGCGCCGCCGGGCAGCCCCGTTTGCTACCGCGTGTGCTGACGCTCGGGCACTGGCTGCTGGACCTTCCCCCCGACCTTGCTACCGACCCGACCCCCACGCGTGGCCATGCCGCGCGCCTGCTGGCGGTGCAACAGGCGATTCGCTCGCAGGATTGGCTGCGGATTGCCTTTGGCGCCCAGACAGAGGGGGCGGCATGGGGACTGGCGCAGACGCTGCTATCGATCAGCGACGAACTGAGTGCGCGCTGGCTGGAGGACGCGGCGATCCGCGGAGACGATGATCTCGAGGGCGACGATAGCGACGAGCGGGCGGCGCTCCTGCAAGGCGCGCTGCAACGTACTTATGCGCACCTGTCCGAGCGCTTTCTCGGGCAGGAGGCGCAGATCGTGCTTGCCTTCTGGCAAATGCTGTCGGGGCCGGACGACCCGCTTCCGGCACGACGCCGGGCGCTACAGCGCATGGCGCAGCAGGTTGCAGGGCCGGTGGTCTGGATTGGCCCGACACCGCCGGAACCGGTTGAAGCCAGATTCCTCGAGCAGGCCGGCGAACTCGTGCCGACGCTCGAGGTCGGCTACGACTGGACCGGCGCATCGGAAGCGGGGGGCGAGCCCGACTGGTATCGGACGCTGCTTGCGCTGTGGCCCGAGGCCCGGCGCGACGGGGACAGTAGTGCCGACAGCGAACCGTTCGCGGCACCGCCGGCCTTGCCCGCTGCGTTGTCGGCCGAATTGCCGACCGAACGTCCGCGCGTCCGCGTTATCGGCAGCGCGCGCTTCGAGGATGAAGCCGCCGCAGCAGCGGACCAGCTCGTGCAATGGCTCAACGAAGGCCGCAGGCATGTGGCGCTCGTGGCCCACGACCGCGTGGTGGCCCGCCGCGCCCGCGCGTTGCTGGCGCGTGCCGGAGCGCCTGTCCGCGATGAAACCGGCTGGAAGTTGTCGACCACGCGCGCAGCCGCCGCGCTGATGCGCTGGTTTGACGTGCTGGCGCGCGATGGCGATAGCGCGGCACTGCTCGACCTGCTCAAGAGCCCGTTTTGCCTGCCTGCATTCGAGCATCGCGGCGCGGCGATCGCGCTGATGGAGCGCCGCATCCGTCGCGCTGTAGTTACCGGAGGCTGGACCAGACTGGCGCATCTGTTTGCAGAGCGTGAGCGAGCGGCAGGCGCGCTGGTCGACGCGGAGACGATGGAGGCCAGCGATGCCGAACTGCAGATTCGCGCTGCGGCTCGCACGCTGATTGCCACGCTGGCCGACGAGGCCGCGCAGTGGCCACGGGGCCTCGCGCAACAGCCGCTCCATGTCTGGCTGGGCCGCCTCGACGCCATGCTTGACACGCTCGATATGCGTGTCGCGCTGGCTGCCGACGATGCCGGGCGGCAACTGCTGGATGCGCTGGCGAAGCTGGGCGACTTGCCCGACGACGAGACCGGCAGCCACGCCACGCTGAACCAACAGGAGTTTCGCGCGATGCTGTCGGCATTGCTCGAATCGGTGGCTTACAAGGAGCCCTCGGCGCAGAGCCAGTCGCGCATCACGATCCTGCCGCTCAACGGCGCCCGGATGCGACGGTTCGACGGCGTGGTGGTAGTCGGTTGCGATGACGCGCAGTTGCCGTCCAGCGCGGCTGAGTTGATGTTCTTCTCGAACCAGATGCGACGCGAGCTTGGGCTCGAAGACCGCGAGGCCCGCTTTGCCCAGCAGGCCCGGGATCTGGCCGAAGTGCTGCTCAACAACAGTGATGTCGTGCTGACGTGGCAACGCTTCGGCAGCCGGGGCGAGCCGCATCATGTCTCCGGCTGGATCGAGCGGTTATCCGCATGTTGCGCGCGAGCGGGCACGCCGATCGAAGCCAGCGCCACGCCCGCTCTGCACGATACCTTCGCGCAGCCCGCCGGAATGCCTGCGCCGGTGGCGCCCGAGCGCGTGCCAGAGCGCTGGAGCGCGCAGGCGTACAACACGTTGCGCCGTTGCCCCTATCAGTTCTTCGCCAGCCGGATGCTGGGCCTTTCCGGGCTCGACACGCTCAGCGACGACCTCGAGAAGCGCGATATCGGCAACCTGCTGCATCGCGTGCTGCTGCAATACCACGAGGAGATCCATGCCTCTGGCGAGCGTGACAGCGACCGGCGTCTGGCGCGTCTGCGGGAAATCTCGGATACCTCGTTCGGCAAGCAGATTGCCGAGGACGGCAATGCCATCAGCTATTACCGCCGCTGGATGGAAGTCCTGCCGTCGTACGTGGCATGGCAGGCTGAGCGTGAGGAAGCGGGCTGGCACTGGCGCGGTGGCGAATTCGATGCCGGCGTGGATGTGGCGATGCCCGATGGCGTACCGCTGCGGCTGGCCGGCCGGATCGACCGGCTCGACAAGGGACCGGATGGCGCTCATGCGGTGCTCGATTACAAGACCCAGCCAGCCAGCCGCCTGCGGCGCAAGGCCGGTGATGCCGAGGAAGACTGCCAGTTGGCGTTCTACGGTCTGCTTCGGGCCGATGCCGTGGCGGGAAGCTGGGTGGCGCTGGAAGGTGTGAAGCAGGGCGGCCGCGATAGTTCGCCCGGTGCCCAGCGGGAAGTCGATCTGCCGGAATTTCAGGCGGCGGTGACTTGGCTCGAGCGCCAGTTGCGGCATGACGTCGTGCGTTTGCGGCAAGGCGCGAAGCTGCCCGCGATCGGCGATGCCGCCGCCTGTACTTATTGCGATGCCCGCGGCCTGTGCCGCAAGGGCTTCTGGGAGTCCACCGCGTTGCCGGATCTGCAGTCATGACCGAAGTTCACGCCTATTTGCGCGATGGCCAATCCGTGGGCGAGGCCGATTTTACGCGCGCCGCCTGCGACCCCGGCCGCTCCGTGGTGGTGGAGGCCTGCGCGGGCAGCGGCAAGACGTGGCTGCTGGTGGCGCGTCTGGTCCGTCTGCTGCTGGCCGGCGCCGCGCCGCATGAGATCCTGGCTATCACCTTTACGCGCAAGGCCGCCGAGGAAATGCGCGAGCGCCTGCTCGAAGTGCTGTCGCAGCTTGCCGGCGGAACTGATGAGGCGGTGTTGACGCAGCTGGAAATGCGCGGGCTGTCTCCAGACGCCGCGCGCGCGGCATTGCCCCGCGCGCGGACGCTACATGCACAAGTGCTGGCGTCACCGGGCCGCATGGCGATCGACACGTTCCACGGCTGGTTCGGCACGTTGTTGCGCGGGGCGCCGCTGTCGTCGGGCATCGTGCCCGGCGCGTCGCTCCGCGAGGATGCCTTGCGCATGAAGCGCGAGGCCTGGGCGCCGTTCTGGCGCGCGCTGGCGCAGCCGCAATACGCTGATCTGCGCGAAGCCTATGAAGCGCTGGTCGATGCGATCGGTGACTTCCAGGCACGGGGTCTGCTTGACCGGATGTTCCACGCACGCAACGAGTGGTTTGCGTTCAAGGAGTCGGGCGATCCCGCCACGAAGCTGGCGCAGGATCTTGGTGACGATGCCACCTCCGACATTTTGGTGGACGCGCTCTGCGACGACGACTGGCTCGAGGAATGCGCGCAGATGGCACTGCTGCTCGGTCGTGGCGGGAAGACCGAGCAGGGGCACGCGTCGAAGATCATCGACGGACTGCGCGCGATCCGCGCATGGCGCGACGCGGGCGCCGCGCCGGGCGAGGCCGCCGCCAACGCATTCCAGTTGCTGCGTGCCGCGTTTTTCACCGATGCGGGCAAGCCGCGCTCGCTGCGTCGTACCACGGCATTGGCCAAGGTGTGCGGTAGCGAAGGTGCCGTTGACGAATTGCTGGATCAGCACGCAGAGCACTGCGCACGACTGGACGAGATCGCGGCGCGCCGCTGCGAGGCCATGGTGCTCGCGATCAACCTGGCGCTGTACCGTCTGGGCGATGCACTGCTCGAACGTTATCAGCGCCACAAGGGCGACCAGCGTGCGATGGACTTCGCGGACCTCGAATGGCTGGCGGCGAAGCTGATGGCCGACGAGGAAACCGCCACGTACCTGCAGGTGCGTCTCGACGCGCGATATCGTCACCTGCTGCTTGACGAGTTCCAGGACACGAACCCGCTCCAATGGCGCATCCTGCAGGGCTGGCTGGCCGGCTATCAGGGGCTGGGAGAGAAGCCCACCGTGTTTCTGGTTGGCGATCCCAAACAGTCGATCTACCGTTTCCGTCGCGCGGACGCGCGCCTGTTCGATGCCGCGCGGGTCATGCTTCAGGACGGATTCGGCGCCACCGTGCTGCGTACCAACCGCACGCGCCGCAATCGCCCCGAGGTGCTCGACTGGGTCAACGCCGTGTTCGATCACGCACGCGCGGAAGGGCGCTATCCGCTCTACGAAACGCAAACCACGGCGCTCGGCGGTCCGGCCGGACCGGTCTGGCTGCTGCCGCTCGTCGAGCCAGAGGAAGCAGAGGATGACGAAGCATCCGAGGGCGATGGCCATCGCGATACGCTGACCCAGCCACGCACGCAGAAAGGCGACTCCCTGCGTTACGAGGAAGGTCGCCGCGTGGCAGCCTGGCTGCACTATCTGCGCGACCAGGTGCCCGTGAGGGAAGGCGATGGCACTCGCCCGGCGGGCTGGCGCGACATGCATCTGCTGGTGCGACGCAAGACCTTTCTGGCCGATTACGAACGAGCGATGCGCGAGGCCGGCATCCCGTGCCTGAGCCCGCGCCGTGGCGGCTTGCTGACGACGCTGGAAGCGCTCGATCTCTCGGCGCTCCTGGCGTTCCTGATGACACCGGAATCGGATCTCGACCTCGCGCATGTTCTCAAGAGCCCGCTCGTGGGCGCGACTGACGACGATCTGGTGCTGCTGGCCATGATGGAGGGCGAGGGTGGATGGTGGGCACGCATCGAGGCGCTGGGACTGCCCGAGCGCGTTTCCGATTCGCTGCGAACGGGTGTCGCGCGCTTGCGCGGCTGGCTGGCGCTCGCGCCACACAAGCCCGTGCATGATCTGGTCGACCAGATCTATCACCAGGGAGAGGTGCGTCGCCGTTATGCCGAGGCCGCGCCTGCCGCCATTCGCGAACAGGTGCTGGCCAATCTCGATGCCTTCCTGAAGCTGTCGCTCGACCTTGATGGCGGACGCTATCCGAGCCTGCCCAAGTTCATCGATGAGCTGCAGGAAATTCGGCGTGGTGACGAGGATGAAAGCCCCGATGAGGGCGGCATGGGCGAAGGTGTCGAGGATACCGAGGCGGAGCCAGACGACGCCGCAGACAATCAGCTCGATGCCGTTCATATTCTGACGGTGCACGCGGCAAAGGGCCTCGAGGCGCCGTTCGTGATTCTGCTCGATGCGAATCACAGCGATCCGGCGGCGGATCGTGGTGGCATTCTGGTCGACTGGCCGCCGACATCGGCGGTGCCACGGCATTTTTCCGCCTACGGCAAGCGTGACGAGCGCGGCATGGCTCGCGCGCCGCTGTTCGACGCCGAAGCGGCGCTGGCCGATCGCGAAAACTGGAATCTGCTCTACGTGGCAATGACGCGCGCGCAGCAAGGCCTGCTGGTTAGCGGCATCAAGGGGCGCGCGAGCAAGGCGGAGAAGGAAGATGCGCCAGGGGCGGAGATCGCCGGAAGCTGGTACGTGCGTCTGGCTGCGGCGGGTGTCGGTGACGAGATCACGGCTTATCCCGAGACCGACGTCGCGGCAGTCGATACCCTGACCGCCGCCAGCGAGCGCATCCGCTATACCGATTTCCGGCTGCGCTATCGCGATGCGGCTGACGACCGCTTGCCGATCGACGATGCGGACGACGAGGCCGAGGGCATCGTGTTCGATGCCGATGCCGCTGCACATGGCGAACTGGTGCACGCGCTGCTCGAACGTGTCTCGCGCTATCCCGATGCGCATGGCAGCTTGCCCGACGTGGAAACGGTCTTGCGCTGGTTCCCGCTGACTGGCGCGGGTGCGCCGAACGCGCGTGAGCGCTGGCGGCAGCAGGCCGAGGCGGCCGTCGCGGACCTGCGCGCAATGCTTGAGGCCCCGGCACTGCGCGAACTGATGTTCCCGGTGGATGCCGTGTCGGCACGCAATGAGGTGGAGCTTTATGACGGCCGCGGGCGGTTGCTGCGAATCGACCGGCTGGTGGAATTCGACGAGCGGGTCGTCATCATCGACTACAAGCTCAGGCTGTTGCCGCAGGAACATGCGGGCTATCGCGCGCAGCTCTTGCGCTACGCAGCGGCGGTGGCGCCGATGTTTCCGGGCAAGCGGATCGAGGCTGGCGTGGCCACGGCGGCCGGAGAGTGGATCGATGTGGAGCTTCTGCGTGCCTCGGCGTCACAGGCGGTACCTATCGCCACGACGCAGCAGGGGTCATTGTTCTGAGCGCACCCGGCCTGTGCCCGATTCGCAAAACAGGCGCACAATAGGATGTTTCTGGCGCGCGAAAACGGGCGGGCGCCAGAGATTAATCAGGGAATTGCCGGGAGATAAAAGCAGAAAGGGGAATTAGGGGGACGAGCCTGACCCTCGGCACTGGTGGAAAACGGCTGTGGCTGCTTCGTTCCCGACCTGACCAGGTTGACCGCGCCGCCATGCGAGGAGGCCCGTCCGACCGGCATTGTAACGCAACCTTGAGAGGCTTTCCAATTTTGTATTCTTGCCAAGGGCTTTGGCTGGTTGTTTGATCTGAAGCGGGGTTGGCGTCCTGCCGTGCTGGCAGCATGGCGGACGGCAAATTCGGGCCGGAAAGCTCTCAACTGACAGGCTGGGGACATGAACGCAAACGACCAGATCCTCCGCGGCGCGCTTGCGCCGCAAGACATCTCCATCGAAGTACTCCAGGAAAAATACGCCAAGGGCGAGGAGCAGACCATTGACGATGTGCGCCGCCGTGTGGCGCGCGCGCTCGCGGAGGTGGAACCCGCCGACAAACGCGAGGCCTGGGCCTCGCGCTTTCTTTGGGCGCTGGAAGGCGGCTTCGTGCCGGCCGGGCGTATCAACTCGGCGGCTGGCACAGGCATTCAAGCTACGCTGATCAACTGCTTCGTCCAGCCTGTGGGCGACTCGGTTTCCCAGGTGCGTGGCGGTAAGCCGAGCATCTATACCGCCGTGGCCCAGGCCGCCGAGACGATGCGGCGCGGCGGCGGTGTCGGCTATGACTTTTCCTCGATCAGGCCGGGTGGCGCGCTGGTGCGTGCCACGCACTCGCGCGCATCGGGGCCGGTGTCGTTCATGAAGGTGTTCGATGCATCGTGTGCCACCGTGGAATCGGCCGGCGCACGGCGCGGCGCGCAGATGGGCGTGCTGCGCTGCGACCACCCCGATATCGAGAGCTTTATCCACGCCAAGGACCGTGGCGACCTGACCAACTTCAATATCTCGATTGGCGTCACCGACGAGTTCATGCAAGCGGTGGCGGCTGATGGGGAAATCGAACTGATCCACGAGGCCGAGCCTGGCGCGGACGGTATCGCGGCGGGCGCCTATCGCCGCGACGACGGCCAGTGGGTGTATCGGCGTGTGCCGGCCCGTCGGCTGTGGGACCAGGTCATGCAGGCCACCTATGACCACGCAGAGCCTGGCATCCTGTTCCTGTCGCGCATCAACGCCGACAACAATCTCTATTACTGCGAGACGATCGAGGCCACCAACCCGTGCGCCGAGCAGCCGTTGCCGTCGTATGGCTGCTGCTGCCTGGGCTCGATCAACCTGACGCGCTTCGTACGCCGCCCGTTTACCGATCAGGCCAGCTTCGATTTCGAGGCGTTTGCCGAGGTCGTGCGCGTTTCGACGCGGATGCTCGACAACGTGCTCGACATCACCTACTGGCCGTTGCCCGAGCAGCAGGCCGAGGCGCAAGCCAAGCGTCGTATCGGCCTGGGGTTCCTGGGGCTTGGTAGCGCACTGGTGATGCTGGGTCATCGCTATGACACCGATGCGGCGCGCGCGCTTGCGGGGCGGATCTCCGAGACCATGCGCGATCACGCCTATCTGGCATCGGTCGAACTCGCCGAGGAGAAGGGCCGCTTCCCGTTGTTCGATGCCGACGCCTATCTGAGTGGCGGCTTCGTGAGCCGCCTGCCCGAGCCCATCCGCGATGCCATCCGCGAACACGGCCTGCGCAACTCGCACCTGCTTTCGATCGCGCCAACTGGCACGATCACGCTTGCCTTTGCCGATAACGCGTCAAATGGGATCGAGCCGGCCTTCTCGTGGACCTACAACCGGCGCAAGCGGATGCCCGACGACAGCTATCGCACGTTCGAGGTGGCCGACCATGCATGGCGGCTCTATCGCCATATGGGCGGCGACGTCGAGCAGTTGCCGGAGAGCTTCGTCACGGCGCTCCAGATGTCTGCCATTGACCATATGCGGATGCTGGAGGCGGTCCAGCCCTATATCGACACGAGCATCAGCAAGACTGTGAACGTGCCGGAGGACTATCCGTACGAAGCCTTCCGCAATCTCTACCTCGAAGCGTGGAAGGCCGGGCTCAAGGGGCTCGCCACGTATCGGCCGAACCAGGTGCTTGGCGCGGTGCTGTCGGTCACCCCGGCCGCCACGGCCACCACGGCGCCGGCGCCCGCCACGCCGAGCGAGGACGATCCGCTGACGCGGCCGTTCGGTAGCCGGCCACTCGGCGATCTGGAAGGCGTGACGTCGAAGGTCGAGTATTTGACCTATGAGGGTCACAAGACGGTCTACCTGACCGTCAACTTCATGCAGGTGTCCGGCACGATCGGTGGCCAGCCGGTGACGATCGAGCGGCCAATCGAGTTCTTCATGCCCGCGGGGCAGCGTTCCGAGGGCCAGCAGTGGATCACGTCGACGATGCGGCTATTGTCGATGGTGGCCCGCTCGGGCGGACCGATCGCCAAGGCGCTGGCCGATATGCGGAACGTGGTCTGGGACAAGGGCACGGTCCGCTACGGCTCCCTGGCCCGCCAGGACGGCACCGAGGTGCCGCGCTTCCATGATTCGGAGGTGGCGGCGCTGAGTTACGCGATTCAACGCATCCTGATCAAGCGTGGTTTCCTGGACGAGGAGGGCAGCCAGGTACCGGTGGTGGCGCTGGCTGCCCGTCTGGCCCGGCGCGAAGGCGGCGAGGCGGCTGTGGCGCTGGCTTCGCCGGCCGAAGCGGCGCCCGCCGCCAAACTGGCTGCCGGGATTGGCACCGGCAAGCCGTGCCCCGAGTGTGGCGCTCACGCCCTGCACAAGGTGGACGGCTGCGCCAAGTGCGCCAATTGCGGTTATGTGGGCGAGTGTGGCTAGCCGGCGACCCTTCACGGATGGCGGCGGCGTGCGATAGCATCTGGCAACTCCAAATCCAGGTCTGACCCAGGTCCGCCTTTTGCTACAATCGCCGCCATGAGTTATCAAGTTCTAGCGCGCAAATGGCGCCCCAGGGATTTCACCACGCTGGTCGGCCAGGAGCACGTGGTCCGCGCGCTCACGCACGCGCTGGAACAGCAGCGGCTGCATCACGCCTACCTGTTCACCGGCACGCGCGGCGTCGGCAAGACCACGCTGTCCCGGATTCTGGCCAAGGCCCTCAATTGCACCGGCCCTGACGGCAACGGCGGCATCACCGCCCAGCCTTGCGGCCAGTGCAAGGCCTGCACGGAAATCGACAGCGGGCGTTTCGTCGACTACATCGAGATGGACGCGGCGTCGAACCGCGGCGTCGACGAGATGGCGCAGCTGCTCGACAAGGCGATCTACGCCCCGACGGCCGGCCGCTTCAAGGTCTACATGATCGACGAAGTGCACATGCTGACCAACCACGCCTTCAACGCCATGCTGAAGACGCTGGAGGAGCCGCCCGAGCACGTCAAGTTCATCTTGGCCACGACCGATCCGCAGAAGATTCCGGTCACCGTGCTGTCACGCTGCCTGCAGTTCAATCTGAAGCAGATGCCGCCGGGCCACATCGTCTCGCACCTCGACCACATCCTGGCCCAGGAAGGGATCAGCCATGACGGTAGCGCGCTGCGCCTGCTGGCGCAGGCCGCCCACGGGTCGATGCGCGATGCGCTGTCGCTGACCGATCAGGCCATTGCCTACAGTGCCGGCCAGGTGTCGGAAGAGGCAGTGCGCGGCATGTTGGGGGCAATCGACCAGAGCTACCTCGTGCAACTGCTCGATGCGCTGGCTGCCGAAGACGGCGCCACGATGCTAGGCATCGCCGATTCGATGGCCGACCGCAGCCTGTCGTTTGCCGGGGCGTTGCAGGATCTTGGCTCGCTGCTGCACAAGGTCGCGCTGGCGCAGGCCGTGCCGGCTTCCGTGCAGGACGAATGGCCCGAAGCCGAGGACGTGCGCCGCCTGGCCGGGCAGTTCGACGCGCAGGAAACCCAGCTTTTCTACCAGATTGCCAACCTTGGCCGCAGCGAACTGGCGCTGGCGCCGGACGAATACGCCGGCTTCACGATGACGTTGCTGCGAATGCTGGCGTTCCGGCCGTCCACTGCTCCCGCTTCGTCGGTCGGCGGACAGGGCGGTGGCGGACAGCAGGTGGTACGCCCGCGCCCGGCTGGCACGACGAGCGCCGCACCGTCGCCTCGGGCCATGGCATCGGCTGTTGCCGAGCCTGTGGCGGCCGAGCCGGTCAAGGTCGCGCCAGTGGTCGCGCCGGCAGCGCCGACAGCGCCGATTACGGCCGCTGCTCCGGCCGCATCCGCAGCACCCGCCATGCCCGCTGTGCCAGCGAAGTCAGCCGAACCCGCGCCGCCCCAGGCTGACGTGGATACGTCGATGTCGCCAGCCCGTGCGGCGTTGGCCGCCGCGCGTCAAGCTTCCGCCGGTCGTGCTGGCCGACCGATGTCGGCTGCGCCAAACGCAGGTGCCGCCGCCGCGGCCAGTTCGCGCCCGGCTGCGCAGCCGCTGCGTCCGCCTTCCGCCTCACGGCCGGCTACCACTGCCGCGCCGGCTCCGGCTCCGGCAGTTGCGCCTGCCGCTGCGCCGGTAGTGACGCAGGCTGTCGCTCCGAGCAAGGCTGCTGCCGCCCCTGTCGCGGCCGCGCGCCCGGCACCGGTCGCCAAGCCTGCGCCGCAACCCGAAGCCAAGTCCGTCCCGCCGTGGGAAGCCGCGGGTGCAAGTGACGTGCCGCCGTGGGAAGAGATGCCGCCCGATCTGCCTGTGATCGGTCCGTACGACAGCGATCCGGGCTATGACCCGAGCTTCGGTGGTTTCGACAACGGCTTTGATTCCGACAGCGCCGATCGCGCGCCGCGCGCGGCTCGTAAGCCCGCGCCGACGCAATCGGCAGCCAAGCCGGTCAGCAAGCCCGAGCCGGAACCGGCAGCGCAACTGGCACCTGCCGTCCCGCAAGTGGCGCCAAGCGCAGGCGAGGATGGCACGCCGCCGGTTTTCACAGGCGACTGGCCCGAGTTCGCCGCCACCCTGCCGCTCAAGGGGCTGGCCCAGCAGCTTGCCCATCAAAGCGAGTTGCATCGCGTGGTCGGCCGCACGCTGCATCTGCGCGTGCCGGTTGCGGCGATTGCCGAGGCTAACGTCGCGGAGCGGCTTCAGGCAGCGCTGGTCGAGCATTTCCGCGTCGATGTGCGTGTGCAATGCGTCGTTGGTGGCGTGACGCATACCGCGGCGGCTGTCGATGCCGCGGCGCGTGCCGAACGCCAGCGCGAAGCCGAAGCCGAGATCGACCGCGACCCGTTTGTACAAGGTCTGTTGCGGGAGTTCGGCGGCCAGATCGTGCCAGGGTCGATCCAGCCGCGCGCAGCCTGAATTTCAAGTTTCAAGTGGCGGCCGCCTGACCAACGGTCGCGCCGCCCGCCCCCATCCACACGTATTCAAGGAGTGATCCCATGATGAAAGGTCAACTGGCCGGGCTGATGAAGCAAGCCCAGCAGATGCAGGAAAACATGAAGAAGATGCAGGAGCAGCTTGCCCAGATCGAGGTCGAGGGCCAGTCCGGCGCCGGCCTTGTGAAGGTGGTGATGACCTGCAAGAACGACGTCAAGCGCGTCACGATCGATCCGAGCCTGCTGGCCGATGACAAGGACCTGCTGGAAGACCTGGTAGCCGCCGCGTTCAACGACGCCGTGCGCAAGGCCGAGGCCACCACGCAAGAAAAGATGGGTTCGATGACGTCGGGTCTGCCGCTGCCTCCGGGCTTCAAGCTGCCATTCTGATGACACGTTCCGACCAGGCGGCTCTGTCATGAGAGCGGCGCCGCCCACCTCGCTGCAGGCGCTGATCGAGGCGCTCAAGGTGCTGCCCGGCGTTGGACCGAAGTCGGCCCAACGCATGGCGTATCACCTGCTGCAGCACGACCGCGAAGGCGCGCGCAAGCTTGGTGACGCGCTGCGCGGGGCCGTCGATGGCATCCGCCATTGCACGCGCTGCAACACCTTCACCGAACTCGAAATCTGCGGAACCTGCAGCGATCCAGAGCGTGACGCGACGCTGCTCTGCGTGGTCGAAACGCCGGCCGATCAGGTCATGATCGAGCAGACGCTGACCTATCGCGGCCAGTATTTCGTGCTGATGGGGCGGCTCTCGCCGCTCGACGGCATCGGTCCGAAGGAGATTCATCTCGACCGCCTGCTGGCACGTGCTACTGACCCCGAACTCGGCGGCCCGGCCAGCGAGGTGATCGTCGCCACCAACTTCACCAGTGAGGGCGAGGCCACCGCGCACTACATCGGCGAAATGCTGAAGGCGCGCGGGCTGAAGGTCTCGCGTCTGGCGCGAGGCGTGCCGGTGGGTGGCGAACTGGAATACGTGGATGCGGGCACCATCGCCCGCGCCGTGATGGACCGTCGCACCCTGTAACGGACCATGAATCTGGCGCGCTTCGATCTCGTCACGCTGGGGCTGTTTGTGGCCGTGGCACGGCAGGGCAGTATCTCGGCCGGCGCGCGGCAATCGCATCTGGCCGTGGCGGCTGCCAGCAAGCGAATCTCCGACCTGGAGACCGCGGTCGGGGCGCCGCTGTTTTTCCGCCATGCCGCTGGCGTGCAGCTTACCGAGGCGGGGCAGGCCTGCTTCCACCACGCGCTGACCATCCTGCAGGACGTGGAGCGCATGGCCGGGGTGATGTCCGACTACGCCTCGGGTGTGCGCGGGCAGGTGCGCGTCTGTGCCAATACCTCGGCCATCACGCAATTTCTTCCCGATGATCTGGCGCAGTTCATGCGCCAGCATCCCACCATCCGCATCGAACTCGAAGAACACAACAGCAGCGACATCGTTGCCGCTGTCATGGAAAACCGGGCCGATGTGGGCATTTTCGCCGACCGCACGCCGTGCGCGGGACTGGTGACGGTCGAGTATCGGCAGGACGAACTCGTCATCATCACGCCGCCGGGGCATCCATTGGCGCAAAACGGCCCGGTTCACTATGCCGATGCGCTCGAATATGACTTCGTCAGCTTGCCGCAGGTGACCTCGCTGGCGGCGCGGCTGTTGGAAGAAAGTAGTCGGCTCGAGCGGCAGTTTCGGCTGCGCATCCAGGTGCGGAGCTTCGACGCGATGTGTCGCATGGTCATGGCCGGTCTGGGCGTGGGGGTGCTGCCGCGGATCGCCGCGGAGCCGCACGTCAAGTCGATGGGGCTCTCGCTGGTCGGTCTGCGGGACGCCTGGGCGCGCCGATCGCTGCTGATCGGCATGCGAGACCCGGCCGGGCTCACGGTCTCGGCGCGGCTGCTGATCAGCCATCTCTGCGGCGACCGCGCGCCATTCTGAGTCCCCGAGCCCGCTTCTGAACCCTCTAGGGTTCTCCCTGATCTTTCGCATTCCGAGAAAGCCCGCTTTCCGGAATGCCGATTCCGCATCACCCCGCCGCTGGGGCACACTCCGTCGAAACTACGCCAATCCACCCCAATCGGGGTCAGTTTCTCGGAGACACTCATGGCGCGACAGATTCTCGACGGCATCCGCGTTCTCGAACTGGGCCAGCTGATTGCAGGCCCCTTTGCCGCCAAGACACTTGCCGATTTCGGCGCACACGTGGTCAAGGTGGAGCCGCCCGGGCAGGGCGATCCGCTGCGAAAGTGGCGCATGTTGCACGAAGATACCTCGGTCTGGTGGGAAGCCCAGTCGCGCAACAAGCAGTCGATTGCCATCGACCTGCGCCAGCCGGAGGGGCAGGCTCTGGTACGCAAGCTGGCCAGCGAGGCCGACGTCCTGATCGAGAACTTCCGCCCGGGAACCATGGAGAAATGGGGGCTCGGCTGGGATGTGCTTCATGCCGACAATCCAAAGCTGATCATGGTGCGGGTCTCGGGCTACGGCCAGAGCGGCCCGAAGCGGGATGAGCCCGGCTTTGCGGCGGTGGCCGAAGCGATGAGCGGGCTGCGCTACCTGACCGGCGAACCTGGACGCCCGCCCGTGCGCGCGGGCTTGTCGCTGGGTGACACGATCGCCGGCCTGCATGGCGCGCTTGGCGTGCTGCTGGCGCTGTACGAACGCGATGCGCGCGGTGGCGAAGGCCAGGTCATCGACGTGGCGCTGTATGAGTCGCTGTTCAATCTGAGCGAAAGCCTGTTGCCCGAGTACTCCGCGTTCGGCGCTGTGCGCCAGCCGGCCGGGGGTGCCTTGCCGGGAATCGCGCCGTCGAATGCCTACCTGTGCGGCTGCGGCGAGTATGTGCTGATCGCCGCCAACGGCGACGCGATCTTCCGCCGCCTGATGGCCGCGATGGGTCGCAACGACCTGGGCGAAGACCCGGCGCTGGCACGCAATGATGGCCGCGTGAAGCGTGTCGACGAGATCGACGCCGCGATTACCGCCTGGACGAAGACACAAACCGTGGCCTCCGCGCTGGAAGTGCTGCGCACCGCCGACGTGCCGTCTGGCCGCATCTACACCGTCAAGGACATTGCCGAAGACCCGCACTACCGGGCGCGCGGCGTAATCGAGACGGTGACATCCGCGAAGGGCCTGCAGGTGGAGGTGCCAGGCATCATGCCGAAGCTGTCGGGCAATCCCGGCGGCATCCACGATCGCGCGCCGACGCTGGGCGAGCATACCGATTCCGTGCTGGCCGATGCCGGCTTCGACGTAGCGGCCATTGCCGACCTGCGTACGCGTGGAGTGATTGCATGAGTGCCAAGATGAGTGCTGCTACGTATCCGCTGTCAGGCCCGGCGAAGGTCGAGATCAACGAAGTCGCCCCGCGCGACGGGCTGCAGATCGAACCGTTCATCGTTCCCACCGAGGGCAAGGTCGCTTTCGTCAATGCGCTGGCCCGCTGCGGTTTCGCGCGTATCGAAGCTACGTCGTTCACGTCGGCCCGCGCCATTCCCGCGCTGGCAGATGCGGAGGCCGTGATGCATCAGGTCGAGCGCGTCCCCGGTGTTGGGCTGACCGTGTTGGTGCCGAACCTGCGCGGGCTGGAGCGCGCGCTGTCGTGCCGCCCCGACGAAGTCAATCTGGTGATGTCGTCCAGCGAGACGCACAATCGCGCCAATCTGCGCATGACGCGCGATCAGTCGCAGACCCAGTTGCTGGCGATGATCGCGGAAGCGGGCAAGGCCGGCGTGCCTGTCAACGTGTCGCTGTCGACCGTGTTCGGCTGCCCGTTCGAGGGCGACGTCAGCGAAGCCGAGGTCATGCGCCTGGCGAAGGCGTTTGCCGATGCCGGCGCGGCGGGTATCACCCTGTGCGATACCACGGGCATGGCCTATCCCAACCAGGTGGCCGCGCTCTGCGAGACGTTCCAGCGCGCCTTGCCGAAGACTGGCCTGACGATTCACCTGCACAACACCCGAGGCATGGGCCTGGCGAACGCGATCGCCGCGTGGCAGACCGGCGTGACGCGGTTCGACGCCGCGGCCGGTGGGTTGGGTGGGTGCCCCTACGCGCCCGGCGCGAGCGGCAACGTCAGCACCGAGGAACTTGTGCACATGTTCGCGTCGATGGGCGTGGATACGGGTGTCGAACTGGGCGCGCTGCTCGACGTGGTCGCTGGCGTCTCCGATCTGGTGCAGCGCGACGTGTCCAGCCAACTCCTGCGCGCCGGCCCGCGCCTGCGCACGCATCAGCCGCCTGCGTGGATGGAAGAGTTTTTCGCCAAGGCTTGATGGCAGGCATCAACCGACAGATTTTTTGAGTCCCCCAATAAAACATACGGAGACAACCATGAAACGCACACTGATTGGTGCCGGCACACTGCTGGCTGCCGCCGGTCTGGCCATGTCCGCCACCGCGCACGCCCAGGAAGGCACGTACCCCAATCGCCCGATCATGCTCGTGGTGTCGGCCGCTGCCGGTGGCACGACCGATCTGGCCGCCCGCATGATTTCAGAGCCGCTGTCGAAGGCGCTCGGACAATCGGTGGTGGTGGACAACAAGCCGGGCGGCAATGGCACGATTGCCGCGCAGGCTGTGCAACGGGCCAAGCCGGATGGCTACACGCTGCTGGTGCAGTACTCGGGCTATCACGTGATCACGCCGTTGCTGACCAAGACTTCGTGGGACCCGGTCAGGGACTTCGCGCCGGTGGCCAACCTGCTGTCGGCGCCGCAGGTGTTGGTGGTGCGTTCCAGCCTGCCGGTGAAGTCGCTGAAGGAGCTGGTGGCCTACGCCAAGGCCAATCCGAACAAGCTCAACTACGCATCGTCGGGCAATGGGTCGCTGCAGCACGTCTCGACCGAATTGCTCAACGAGATGGCGGGTATCCAGATCACGCACGTGCCCTATAAGGGCACGGGTCCAGCGATGACCGACCTGCTCGGCGGCAATGTCGACATGACGATCACCACGCCGCCGCCGCTGATGGGCCATATCGCCGCCGGCAAGCTGCGCCCGCTCGTGGTCACGAGCAAGACCCGGCTGCCCAGCCTGAAGGACGTGCCATCGGCGCCAGAGGCCGGTTATCCCGATCTCGACGTTTCGTCCTGGTTTGCGATGTACGCGCCCGTGGGCACGCCCAAGCCTGTAATCGACCGGCTGACCACCGAGATCGAGAAGATCATGAAGTCGGAGGCGTTCCGCAAGAAGGCCGAGGAGCTTGGCGCGGAGGCGCGCTACATGAATCCGCAACAGCTCGACCAGTACCAGCGCGCCGAGTTGCAGCGCTGGACCAAGGTGATCAAGGCCGCCGATATCCACGCGGAATGACGGGTTGGCAAGCTGCCTGAAAGGGGCGGCGTGTAGCATGGCCGCCGCTGCGTCTGCCGGGATTAGGTATTGATCCCGATGCGCATGGCGCTTGCGTCCGCTAGCATCGCAGCAAGCCGCCATGCGGCGCGCCCCTCGATCAAACAGAAATAGAAAAGGCAGGAGAGCCATATGTACAACAAGAAGTTCTGGAAACAGGTGCTGATCGCGCTGGCGCTGTTCCTGGCTGGCTGGTTCACATTCGGCAGCGCGCAGGCGCAGGGCAAGCCGGAGAAGAGCAAGGTCACCATCGCCGTGGGGGGCAAGAACCTGTTCTACTACCTGCCGCTGACGATCGCCGAGCGCCTGGGCTACTTCAAGGAAGAAGGGCTCGATGTCGAGATTGTCGACTTTGCCGGGGGCGCCAAGGCGCTGCAGGCCGTGGTCGGCGGCAGTGCCGACGTGGTGTCGGGCGCGTACGAACACACGATCAACCTGCAGGCCAAGGGCCAGCAGTACCAGGAGTTCGTGCTCCAGGGCCGCGCGCCGCAGATCGTGCTGGTGGTGTCGAACAAGACCATGCCGAACTTCAAGTCGATCGCCGACCTGAAGGGCAAGAAGATCGGTGTGACCGCGCCGGGTTCGTCGACCAACATGATGGCTAACTTCGTGCTGGCCAAGGCCGGGCTGAAGCCGTCCGACGTGTCGTTCATCGGTGTGGGCGCCAGCGCCGGCGCGGTGGCCGCGATGCGTTCGGGCCAGATCGACGCCATGGCCAACCTCGATCCGGTGATCTCGATGCTGACGCAAAAGAACGAGGTCAAGATCGCCTCGGACACGCGCACGATCAAGGAAACGCAGACCGTGTTCGGCGGCAATATGCCGTCGGGATGCCTCTATGCGTCGGTGTCGTTCATCCAGCAGAACCCGAATACCACCCAGGCAATGGCCAACGCCATGGTGCGCGCGCTGAAGTGGCTGCAGAAGGCTGGCCCGTCGGACATCGTCAAGACCGTGCCGGAAAGCTACCTGCTGGGCGACCGCGCGCTGTACCTGGCCGCGTGGGACAAGGTCAAGGAAGCGATTTCGCCGGACGGCATGATGCCGGCCGATGGCCCGCACACGGCACTGAACACGCTGCAGCAGTTCGATCCGGAGCTCAAGGGCAAGGCGATCAAGCTCGAGAACACGTTCACGAACAACTTCGTGCAGAAGGCCAACGCCAAGTACAAGTAAGACAAGCCAGTATCCGATCCGGCTCCCTCAAGGAGCCGTCTCCCAGTCGCCCGCCGCGCGCCAGCCGTCCGGCGGGCGAAAGCTTCCCAGAGTCATGCCGTCATGAGCACGCCTGCACTTTCCCTCGAAAACGTGACCTGTACCTTCGTCTCGCGCGAAGACCGCGCGCAGCGCTATACCGCTGTGCGCGACGTCACGCTATCCATCCAGCCCGGCGAGTTTGTCTCTGTCGTGGGCCCCACCGGCTGCGGCAAATCAACGCTGCTGAATGTATCGGCCGGCCTGCTCGAACCCTCGACCGGGACCGTGCGCGTCTTTGGCGAGCCGCTCAAGGGCATCAACGCGCGTGCCGGCTACATGTTCCAGGCCGAAGCGCTGATGCCGTGGCGCAGCGCGCTCGACAACGTGATCGCCGGCCTGGAGTTCCGCGGAGTGCCGCGCGATGAAGCGGTGAAGCAGGGCGAGGAATGGCTGCGGCGCGTGGGGCTGGGCGGGTTTGGCGATCGCTATCCGCACCAGCTATCTGGCGGCATGCGCAAGCGCGTGAGCCTGGCGCAGACGCTGGTGATGGACCCGGACATCATCCTGATGGACGAGCCGTTCTCGGCGCTGGACATCCAGACGCGTCAGCTCATGGAGAACGAGGTGCTTGACCTGTGGGCGGCCAAACGCAAGGCCGTGCTGTTCATTACGCACGACCTTGACGAGGCCATCGCGATGAGTGACCGCGTGGTGGTGCTGTCCGCTGGGCCGGGCACGCACCCGATCGGCGAGTTCTCCATCGACCTGCCGCGGCCGCGCGATGTGGCCGAGATCCGCAACCATCCGCGCTTCGTGGAGCTGCACGCCGCCATCTGGGACGTGCTGCGCGAAGAAGTGCTCAAGGGCTACGCGCAGCAGCGCAAGGCGGCCTGAGTTTTCCCGATCGGACAACAATCGAACATGGCTTTTCGTCCCGACTCAAAAGGTATGCTGCGCGTCTGGCAGCTTCTGCTTCTTGCGGTGGTACTGATCGTGTGGCACATGGCCACGCGTTCCCAGCAAGTGGCGTTCTTCTTTGGTGAACCGCTGATGGTGGCGCAGCGCATCTGGAGCTGGTTCATCGTCGAGCGTGATATCTACCTGCACCTGGGCGTCACGCTGCTCGAAACGGTGCTGGCATTCGGCATTGGTACCGTGTCCGGGCTGGGCGTGGGCCTGTGGCTGGCGCTGAGCCCGTTCACTTCGGCGGTGCTCGATCCCTACGTCAAGGCTGCCAACTCGATGCCACGCGTGATCCTGGCGCCGATTTTCGCGGTCTGGTTCGGTCTCGGCATCTGGTCGAAGGTGGCGCTGGCGGTGACGTTGGTGTTCTTCATCGTCTTTTTCAACGTCTATCAGGGTGTCAAGGAAGTGAGCCCGGTGGTACTGGCCAACGCGCGCATGCTCGGCGCCAACAAGCGGCAACTGCTGCGCCATGTCTATCTGCCGAGTGCCACGAGTTGGGTGTTCTCCTCGCTGCATACCTCGGTGGGCCTGGCGTTTGTCGGGGCGGTGGTGGGCGAATACCTGGGGTCGGCGCGTGGCGTTGGCTACCTGATCCTGCAGGCTGAAGGCACCTTCGACATCAACACGGTGTTCGCGGGCATCGTGGTGCTGACCGCGTTCGCGCTGGTGCTCGACTGGATGGTGACGGTGGGAGAGAAGCGCCTGATGCGGTGGCAGCCGAAGTCGGGGGAGACGGAGAAGCTCTGACGCTTGAAGCTGCGGTCTGATTTCGCCCCTCTCCCGCTCGCGGGAGAGGGGGCAAACAAAAGTCCGACTCAAGGCGTGATGACGATCTTCCCGGTCACCTTGCGGGCTTCCATGTCCTTGAGCGCCTGCGGCGCCTGCTCCAGCGGATACCGCGCCGAGATATGCGGGCGGATCTTGCCTTCCTTCATCCAGCCGAGCATCTGGGCCATGTTGGCCTGGTTGGCCTTCGGTTCGCGGCGCGCGAACTCACCCCAGAACACGCCCACCAGCGACGCGCCCTTGAGCAGCGCCAGGTTCAGCGGTATCTTGGGGATTTCGCCGTTGGCGAAACCCACCACCAGATAGCGGCCGCGCCAGGCGATCGAGCGGAACGCCGGTTCTGCATAGACGCCGCCCACCGGGTCATAGATGACATCCGGGCCCTTGCCGTCGGTCAGCGCCTTGACGCGCTCGCGCAGGTCCTCGGTGCTGTAGTTGATCAGCGCATCCGCGCCGTGTTCCTTGCAGACTGCCAGCTTTTCATCGGTGGAAGCCGCGGCGATCACACGCGCGCCGATGGCCTTGCCGATCTCGATGGCTGCCAGGCCCACGCCACCGGCCGCGCCCAGCACCAGCATCGTTTCACCGGCCTTGAGCTCACCACGGTCCACCACGGCATGGTGGGATGTGCCGTAGGTCAGCGTGAACGCCGCCGCCACGTCGAAGTCGATGCCCGGAGGCATCGGCACCACGGCCTTGGCGGGCGCCTTGGCCTGGCTGGCGAACGCGCCGTTGCCGAGGTAGGCGATGACCTTGTCGCCGGGCTTGACGTGCGTGACCCCCGCGCCAACGGCATTGACCACGCCGGCCAGCTCGGAGCCCGGCGAGAACGGCAGCTCCGGCTTGGCCTGGTACTTGTTCTGAATGATCAGGACATCGGGAAAGTTGACGCCGGCTGCCTTGACGTCGATGACGACCTCGCCGTCGCCCGGCACGAGATCGGGCAGCGTTTCCAGGGTCAGGGAGTCGGGCGGGCCCCAGGCTTTGCACAGTACGGCTTTCATTGTGTCTCCAGTTGGAATGGGGCATGCGCGGGGGTACGCATGCGCTGCGGGCAAGTGTAGCGCAGGAAAAGCACGGTCGTTCTGTTCGAAAAATCGCTGCATGACGTCCATTCGGGCGCCGCATGTCCGGGCGCACGATGACGCTCCCGCGCCGCTTTGCTCGGGTACAATCGCGGCCATGCATATCCTCCTCGCCAACGATGACGGCTACCTCGCGCCGGGACTCGCCGTCCTCCACGCCGCGCTCGCCCCCTTGGCGCGCGTGACCGTGATCGCACCCGAACAGAACCATAGCGGGGCATCGAATTCGCTGACGTTGCAGCGGCCACTGTCTGTCTACGAAGCGCGGGAGGGCGTGCAGAAGGGTTTTCGCTTCATCAATGGCACGCCGACCGATTGCGTGCACGTGGCGCTGACTGGCCTGCTCGATGATATGCCCGATCTGGTGGTCTCCGGGATCAACCAGGGGCAGAACATGGGCGAGGACGTCCTGTACTCGGGCACGGTGGCCGCAGCCATCGAGGGCTATCTGTTCGGGATTCCGTCGATCGCGTTCTCGCAGGTCAATCACGGCTGGGAGCATCTGGACGCCGCGGCGCGCGTGGCGCGCGAGATCGTCGAGCATGTGATAGCCCGCCCGCCGACGGAGCCGCTGCTGCTCAACGTCAATATCCCGAACCTGCCGTACGAACATATCCGCGGGCACCGCGCCACGCGTCTCGGCAAGCGGCATCCGTCACAACCGGTGGTGGTGCAGGTGAATCCGCGCGGGGAAACCAATTACTGGATCGGGCCGGCTGGCGACGCGCGCGACGCGAGCGAAGGCACCGATTTTCACGCGACCGCCAATGGCTACGTCTCGCTGACTCCGTTGCAGCTGGACCTGACTCATCGCGGCCAGCTCGAAAAAATCGAACAGTGGCTGGGGTGAGCGTGTCATCGCCACGCTGCCTTCAGTCGTTCACACCGAATCCCCGCGCCTGCCCGCGCGTATCCGTCAGATTGCCGTACCAGTTCAAATGAGTTCCACGCCGCGCCGATCCCGCTTTCCACTTCCGCTCGATGCGGTGGTTGAGCGCAAGCCCGCGCCAGCAAGAACCGCCGGAATGCCTGCGGTCGGCAAGCGCGCGGCATCCCCGGCGCCGGCACCGACGGCCGTCAAGCCGCGCAAGCCGGCGGCTCCACCGGTTGCACCGCCGCCGCCGGGCAGTGCCGTGGAAGCTCGGGCGTCCGCAGCGGTGGCTGGCGGGGGTGGGATGGCATCGGATCGGGCTCGGGCGGCATTGGCAGCCCGCCTGCGCGCCGGCGGCATTCGCGACGAGCGGGTGCTTGGCGCCATTGCCACGGTGCCGCGCCACCTGTTCATGGAGCCGGGCCTGGCTTCCCAGGCGTACGAAGACGCCGCGTTGCCGATTGGACATCAGCAAACCATTTCGAAGCCGTCCGTGGTGGCGCGCATGATTGAGTTGCTGCGCGAAGGGATGTCATCCGATCACGCGCTGGCGCGCGTGCTGGAGATCGGCACCGGCTGCGGTTATCAGGCGGCCGTGCTGAGTCTGGTGGCGCAGGAAGTGTTCTCCATAGAGCGGATTCGTCCGCTGCACGAACAAGCCAAGGCGAACCTGCGGCCGTTACGCGTGCCAAACATCCGGTTGCATTACGGCGACGGGATGCTTGGCCTGCCGCAGGCCGCGCCGTTTTCGTCGATCATCCTGGCCGCCGCTGGCATGGAGGTTCCGCAGGCGTTGCTGGAACAACTGGCCATCGGCGGGCGGCTGATCGCCCCGGTGGTCGCGCCCAGCTCTGGCGCGCCCGGGCAGACCGTGACGCAGCAGTTGCTGCTGATCGAGCGCCTCAACCGGCATCGTTTTCACAGAACTGCGCTTGAAGCGGTTTTCTTTGTGCCCTTAAAATCGGGCACCATCTGAGTCGAACTATGCACAACATCGTGAAATCGGATTCTTTCGCGCGAGTCGGACAACGTTTAAGCGTCGTGGCGATCGCGGCCGTCCTGGCCGCCTGCGCCAACTCCCCCATGCCCGCCCCTGTGGTGGATCGCACCTCCACGGCCGGCGCCCAGCAGGCAGCCTCCACCGAGCCGGCGCCGCCCGGATACTATCGGGTCAAGCGAGGCGATACGCTTTACCGTATCGCGCTCGAAAATGGCCAGTCGTATCGGGATGTGGCGAGCTGGAACAATATGGCCAATGCGAACCAGATAGAGGTTGGCCAACTGTTGCGCGTGGTGCCGCCGGGTGCCGACGTGAACGCCGCGCCTGGCGTGGCAACCGCCCCGGTGGCGTCGGGTGTCGTCCAGTCCCAGCCGATCGATTCATCCCGTCCGGTAGGCGCGCCTGTCGGCGCGACGACCAGCACGCCAGCCGCTGTAGCGGCGGCGCCTGCATCGGCCGCGGCAGCCCCGGCAGCAACGCCTTCGGCATCGGCTTCCGCGCCGGCGTCCGATATTCGCCTGGGCTGGCCGGCCAGCGGCCAATTGATCGGTAAATTTGACGAGAAGAGCAACAAAGGCATTGATATTGCGGGTAAAAAGGGCGATGCAGTCCTGGCCGCCGATGAGGGGCGAGTGATTCACGTTGGCCCCTTGCGCGGCTACGGGAATCTTGTCATCATCAAACACAATGACACGTACTTGACGGCCTACGGGCACAACGACAAGGTGCTGGTCACAGAGCAATCTACGGTCCGCAAGGGCCAAAAGATTGCCGAAATGGGTAACAGTGATTCTGACAGGGTCAAGCTGCACTTCGAGGTCCGCAAAAACGGGAAACCGGTCGATCCGATGCGGTATCTGCCGCCACAGTGAGGTTTCATGCCACGCCAGAAAACTGTCTCATCCGGAGTTGTCAGCAGGACCCGTCGTCCCAAGCAGCCGGAAGGAAAGGCTGGAGTGGCAAGACCTGACGGCGGGATCGACACGGAAATGTTCGGCGACGATCCGGCCGCCGAACTGGTACCCGTCGCCGACGAACCGATCGCGCCAGTTTCGCGCGTCGGCCTGCGCAACACGGACTTGAATGCGGACGACGCCGATCACGATGACGGCGACGAGGAAGAATCCGAAGAGGATGAGGAAGAGGGCAGCAGTGAGACCACTGCCGAGCCCGATGACTTCCGTACCGTGTTGCACACGGAACTCGCCGCCGACACGGTCCAGCATTATCTCAATCGCATCAGCATCAAGCCGCTGCTCTCCGCGCCGGAGGAACTCCATTTCTCCACGCTGGCCAAGGGCGGTGACTTTTCCGCGCGTCAGGTGATGATCGAGCGCAATCTGCGTCTCGTGGTCAGCATCGCCAAGGGCTATCTGAATCGGGGCGTGCCGCTGCTCGACTTGATCGAGGAAGGCAACCTGGGCCTGATGCACGCGATCGAGAAATTCGATCCTTCGCGCGGATTCCGCTTTTCGACGTATGCGACCTGGTGGATTCGCCAGAGCATCGAGCGCGCGATCATGAACCAGGCACGCACCGTGCGCTTGCCTGTGCACGTGATTCGCGAACTCAACCAGGTACTGCGCGCCAAGCGCCATCTTGAAAAAGGTGGCACCGATGGCCGCGACGCCAGCCTCGAGGACATCGCTCACCTGCTCGGCAAGACGCCGGACGAGGTGCAGGACGTGCTGGCACTCAATGAACATACCACCTCGCTCGACACGCCGTTCGACCTCGACCCGGGCTCCAGCCTGCTCGATTTCCTTTCCGACGAGCATAACGCCGCACCCGATCAGGAAGTGGCCCACCGCGAGCTGGAAAACCTGATGAAACTCTGGCTGGCGCGCCTGTCGGAGAAGCATCGCTATGTGGTGGAGCGCCGTTTCGGCCTCAATCACATCGAGCCGGCCACGCTCGAGGAGCTGGCCGAGGAAATGGGTCTCACGCGCGAGCGCGTGCGTCAGATCCAGCAGGAAGCGCTGGTCAAGCTCAAACGGCATTTCGCTTCGCAAGGTGTACGCAAGGACGCCGTTCTATGACCCCTGTGCTGGTATTCGACATCGAGACAATTCCCGATGTCGACGGCCTGCGCCGTTTGCATGACCATCCCGCATCGATGAGCGACGCCGAAGTCGCCGAGCATGCGTTTGCCGCCCGCCGGGAGAAGACCGGTTCCGACTTCCTGCCGCACTACCTGCAACGCGTGGCCGCCATTTCGTGCGTGCTGCGCCGGACGCAACGCGACGGATCGGCGGTGTTTCATGTCGGCTCGCTGGGCACGCTCGAGGATGGCGAGGCAACGCTGATCCAGAAGTTCTACGAATTGATTGCGCGCTATAGCCCGCAACTCGTGTCCTGGAATGGTGGCGGCTTCGATCTGCCCGTGCTGCACTACCGTGGCTTGGTTCACGGCGTCTCTGCGCCGCGCTACTGGGAAATGGGCGAGGGCCGCGACGACGATAGCCGCGACTTCAAGTGGAACAACTACATTAGCCGCTATCACATGCGGCACCTCGACCTGATGGACCTGCTGGCGATGTACCAGCCGCGCGCGAGCGCGCCACTCGACGATCTGGCGAAGCTGTGTGGATTCCCCGGGAAGATGGGGATGGACGGCAGCAAGGTCTGGGAAGCCTATCAGGCGGGGAAGCTGAAAGAGATCCGCGACTACTGCGAGACCGATGTCGTCAACACGTACCTGATGTACTGCCGCTTTCAACTCATGCGCGGTGGCCTGACGCCGCGCGAGTTCGATATGGAGGTGGCACTGACCCAGGAGACGCTGGCAGAGCTTCCCGGGGAACAGTGGATGGAATACCTGCGGGCGTTCCGACTCCAGCCGATGAGCCCGGAGAGCGAGGACGACGACTGACCTACAGATCCATCGTCAGGTGGATCGGCTGATGGTCCGATGCATCGGTGCGGTCGTTGACCTCGCACCGGCGCACATTCCCGAGCAGATCGTCCGTCACGAATACGAAGTCACAGGCGAAGGGTGGCTCCGGCCATTGTTCCTTGTCGAACAGCGCGCAGGTGGGCGCGTGCGGTTGCCCAGGATGCATATGGATCCATGCGTCGTGCCAATCCGGCGTGACGCCGCCATAGGTTTCGACCATGCGCAGATAGGCCCCATCTTCCGGTCGGCTGTTGAAGTCGCCGCACAGGATCGCCTCGCTCGGCCGGGGTTCCGGTGTGAACGGGCCCGGCCGGTTTTCCGATCGACCCGGGTGGCGCGCGTGGTCGCAAGCCTGCACATGCCAGTCGCGTAACGCTTCGGTCTGCGCCGCGCGCTGCGATGTCGAGTAATACTCCAGGTGCGTGCAGATGATGCGCAGCAGTCGACTGCCGGCCTGCACCGTGACTTCCAGTGCCACGCGGGGCATCGACGCGACATCGGGATCGGCGGGCCAGGGCAAGGCATGGCGGAAGATCTCGCGCACAGGCAGGCGAGTGGCGATTGCGTTACCGAACTGGCGCGGGCTGCCGTCACGGTGGGTGCGGTCGACGCCGGGGGCGAAGATTACCTGGTAGTCCGGCAGCAGGGCGGAGAGTTCGGCCACCTGATCGGGGCCGGGGTGGCCGGCAAGGTCGCTGAAGCCGCGCGTGATTTCCTGCAGGCAGAGCACGTCGGCATCGGCCATTCCACGCAGGGTGTCGACAATGCGGGCGAGATCGACCTTGCCGTCGGCCCCGCGGCCCCACTGGATATTCCACGAAATCAGTTCCATAGCCTGCCCCCTTCGATGTCGGGCGCCGCGACTGGACTACAATCGCGCTTCTGCAAAACAATACGACAGGTCCCACTGGTGTCTCAAGCCGTGTCTTCCCAGCCCAATCCGACAAGCCACCCGGAAGCGGCATCTGCCGCTTCCGCCGCTTCCAATGATCCCGTCGTCAAGATCGACAGCCTCGACATGGAGGCGCGTGGCGTCGGCCGTCTGGAGAACGAGGACGGCACGCCAGGCAAGGTGATTTTCGTCGAGGGTGCGCTGCCCGGCGAGACGGTTGCGTATCGCAGCTATCGCCGCAAGCCTAGCTACGAACAGGCCCAACTCGTCGAGGTGAAGCAGGCCTCCGTCATGCGGGTGAAGCCGGGTTGCCAGCATTTTGGCGTGTGCGGCGGCTGCTCGATGCAGCACCTGGACTCGCGCGCGCAACTGGCAATCAAGCAGCGTGTGCTCGAAGACAATCTCTGGCACCTGTCGAAGGTGAAGCCCGACGTCGTGTTCCGCCCGATCGCGGGCCCGGATTGGGGCTATCGCTACCGCGCCCGTCTGACGGTGCGGCACGTTGTCAAGAAGGGTGGAGTGCTGGTGGGCTTCCACGAGCGCAAGAGCAGCTATGTGGCGGACATGACGCACTGCGAGATCCTGCCGCCGCATGTGTCGGCAATGCTGGTGCCGCTGCGCGAATTGGTGGGCGGCCTGTCGATCCATGATCGGATGCCGCAGATCGAACTGGCCGTTGGTGCGGAGGTGACCGCACTTGTGTTGCGCGTCCTGGAGCCGCTCAACGACGCCGACAAGGACTTGCTGCGGGCCTTCGCCGATCAGCATCAGGTGCAGTTCTGGCTCCAGCCGAAGGGGCCGGACACGGTCTATCCGTTTTATCCGGCCGAGCAGGAGCTGGCCTATACACTGCCCGAGTTCGGCATCCGGATGCCGTTCAAGCCGACCGACTTCACGCAGGTCAATCACCAGATCAATCGCGTGCTGATTGGTCGCGCGCTACGTCTGCTGGATGCGAAGCCGACTGACCGCCTGCTCGACCTGTTCTGCGGCATCGGCAATTTCACGCTGCCGCTGGCGACGCAGGGTGCATCTGTCATGGGGATCGAGGGAAGCGAGGTGCTGACCACGCGTGCGCTGGCCAATGCCGAGTACAACGGGCTGGCAGCCAAGACGTCCTTCGCCTGCCGCAATCTGTTCGAGGTGACCGCCGAGGACATCGCAGCGCTGGGCCGCTTCGACCGCTGGCTGGTAGACCCGCCGCGCGAGGGTGCGCTGGCTGTCTGCAAGGCGCTTGCTGAACTGAGTCAGGCCGGTAGCGACGTGCTGCCGAAGCGTATCGTCTATGTGTCGTGCAGTCCGGCGACGCTGGCGCGTGACGCGGGCTTGCTGGTGCACGAGGCCGGCTACCGCCTGGCCGGCGCGGGCGTGGTCAATATGTTCCCGCATACGTCGCACGTGGAGTCGATCGCGGTGTTCGAGCGCGACTGAATCCACATGGCGCACCCATGAAAAAAACCGCCCGAGGGCGGCTTTTTTTCGTTGGCAGATGCAGGTCAGTCGCGGCTGCCGCCTGCGATGCCGAGCAGGGCCAGCAGGTTCACGAACACGTTGTACACGTCCAGGTAGATCGCGAGCGTGGCGGTCACGTAGTTGGTTTCGCCGCCATTCACCACGCGCTGCACGTCCACCAGGATGAACGCCGAGAAGATGCCGATGGCGATCACCGACAGCGTGATCATCAGCGCCGGCAGTTGCAGCCAGATGTTGGCCAGGCTGGCCAGGATCAGCAGGATCACGCCGACGAACAGGAACTTGGCCAAGCCGGAGAAATCACGCTTGCTCACGCTGGCAATGGTGGCCATCACGCCGAAAACCGCTGCGGTACCGCCAAAGGCGTACATGATCAGCGCGGGGCCGTTCGAGAACGACAGCGTGAAGCTGAGGATGCGTGCCAGCATCAGACCCATGAAGAAGGTGAAGGCCAGCAGCAGGACCACGCCCATGCCGCTGTTCTTGGTCTTCTCGATGGCGAACATGAAGCCGAAGGCGACCGCGAGGAACAGCACGGCCGACATCATCGGGCTGCCAGCGATCATCGCGGTGAAACCAGTGACCACGCCGATCCAGGCGCCGATCACGGTTGGAATCATCGAAATGGCCAGCAGCCAGTAAGTATTACGAAGGACCCGGTTGCGGACGGCTACATCAGTGACGCTCGCAGCACTATTGCCGAACCCATAGGTATTCAGCTTGTTGTTCATGGTGACTCCTGTCATCAGATATCAGTGAGGCGCCGGGGCAACCCGGCCAGCACAGCGCCAATGTGGCATCGCGCCCGCGGATTTGCAAGGGGGCTTTGTATGGACAATATCCCCGTTCAATAGTTGTTTTCCGAAAACGCAAACATTTGACGGGGTCCGCGCGCTTCCGTTCCCGTGATTCCTGGGCAATAAGTTATCTATAGATATCTTTTTGCTTGACGGTCTGCGGCGTTGGGCGCGCCCGGAAATGCATTGGCAGGCATGTTCGAAACCGTCATGCGGTCGTGCTAGAATTGCACGTTTAATCCATTTGTAACCCCTTCATTTTTCGGAGTTTTTCATGGCGATCGAACGCACCCTGTCGATTATCAAGCCGGATGCCGTGGCCAAGAACGTTATCGGCCAGATCTACGCCCGTTTCGAGGCCGCTGGCCTGAAAGTCGTTGCAGCCAAGATGGTTCACCTGTCGCGCGGTGAAGCCGAGCAGTTCTACGCTGTTCACAAGGCGCGCCCGTTCTTCAAGGACCTGGTGGACTTCATGGTTTCGGGCCCGGTCATGATCCAGGCTCTGGAAGGCGAAAGCGCTATCGCCAAGAACCGCGACCTGATGGGCGCCACCGACCCGAAGAAGGCTGAAAAGGGCACGATCCGCGCCGATTTCGCCGACAGCATCGACGCTAACGCCGTGCACGGTTCGGACGCTCCGGAAACGGCTGCCGTGGAAGTGGCTTTCTTCTTCCCGGGTATGAACGTTTACAGCCGCTGATTGTCTCTGACATCACGACTGAACCTGTAGTCAAGTTGGAACTGCCGTCATGAATAATCTCGTCAACCTGCTCGATCTCGACGCGGACGCGCTCACTGCCTATTGCGGCGAGCTCGGCGAGAAGCCATTCCGTGCGCGGCAGTTGCAGCGCTGGATCCACCAGTTTGGAGCCAGCCACTTCGACGCCATGACGGATCTCGCCAAGTCGCTGCGCGAAAAGCTCGCGACGCGTGCCGAGATCCGCTCGCCCGCTGCCATTTCGGACAATACGTCGTCCGATGGCACGCGCAAATGGCTGCTCGATGTGGGGGACGGCAACGCGGTGGAGACGGTGTACATCCCCGAGGACACGCGCGGCACGCTGTGTGTGTCGTCGCAGGCGGGGTGCGCCGTCAATTGCCGATTCTGTTCGACCGGCAAGCAAGGTTTTTCGCGCAATCTCTCCACCGGCGAGATTATCGGCCAGCTCTGGATGGCCGAGTTCGCGATGCGTGCCCAGCTGGGTCGCGGCCCCAAGGACGAGCGTGTCATCTCCAATGTGGTGATGATGGGCATGGGCGAGCCGCTGCTCAACTATGACGCGGTCGTGCCGGCCATGCGGCTGATGCTCGATGATAATGCGTACGGCCTGTCGCGTCGGCGCGTGACGTTGTCCACGTCCGGCGTAGTGCCGATGATGGACCGTCTGTCGAAGGACTTGCCCGTGGCGCTGGCGGTTTCGCTGCACGCCTCGAACGATGCGCTGCGCGACGTGCTCGTGCCGCTCAACCGCAAGTACCCGCTGGCGGAGCTGATGGCGGCTTGTCGCCGCTACCTGGAATTCGCGCCGCGCGATTTCATTACTTTCGAATACTGCATGCTCGATGGCGTCAACGATGGCGTCGAACATGCGCGGGAACTGCTGAAGCTTGTGGCCGACGTGCCTTGCAAGTTCAACCTGATTCCGTTCAACCCGTTCCCGGAATCGGGGCTGAAGCGCTCGAACAACGAGCAGATTCGCCGCTTCGCCCAGGTATTGATGGATGCGGGGATTGTCACGACGATCCGCAAAACACGTGGCGACGACATCGACGCCGCGTGTGGCCAGCTTGCTGGCGAAGTCATGGATCGTACCCGTCTGGCCGAGCGCGGCAAGTTCGGCAAGATCACGCCACTGGTGCCGGTGGCTGACGCCGGCGCCCCCCGGGAGGCCCGTCCTGCATGACCCGTCTGATCGTTGCTGCCCTGTTCGGGCTGATGCTGTCCGCCTGTTCGTTGCCGCCTGCACCCGCCCAGGACATCAAGACCGCTTCCGATCAGACTCCGGCCGACAAGCGCGCCAGTATCAGGCTGCGCCTGGCCACGCAGTACCTCGAGGCGCGCCAGTATTCGGTGGCGCTTGACGAGGTCAAGCAGGCCATCAATATCGATCCGACGCTGGTCGACGCCTATCACGTTCGGGCGCTGGTCTACATGGGCATGAACGAGACCGCCCTGGCCGAAGACAGTTTCCGCACCGCGCTGAGCATGCGTGACAGCGACCCGGACGTGTTGAACAACTACGGCTGGTTCCTGTGCCAGAACAACCGCTACGCAGAGGCGAAGGCCATGCTGCAGCGCGCGGTGCAGGCGCCGTCCATGAACGGCCCCGTCAAGCCGCTGACGAACTTGGGCGCCTGCGAGATGCGCAATGGCGACCTGATTTCGGCGCAGAAGAGTCTCCAGACGGCCTATGGCTACGACCGCAATGATCCGGCGTTGCTGACGAACCTCGCGCAGCTCAGTTTCCAACGCGGGGAGATGCCGCAGGCCAAGGACTACGTTGGCCGCGTCAACAGCAGCCGCTTTGCCAGCGCGCAATCCCTCTGGCTGGGTGCGCGCATCGCCCGCCGACAGGGCGATACCGAAACACAGAACGCACTCACGGCACAACTGCGCAGCCGGTTCCCCGACTCGCGCGAGTTGACCGCATACGAGAGAGGAGCTTGGGATGAGTGAACAAGAGCGCGCCGACAGCCAGGCCGCGACGACGGGTCACGTCGGCGGTGGCGCGACAGACTCTGACCGCGAGGCTGTTGCCCGCGAGATCGGGGCGAAATTGAAAGACGCTCGCGAGGCGCAGCGGCTTTCTCTGGAAGATGTCAGTGCACGACTGAAGGTGGCAGCGTCGAAGCTCGTCGCCATTGAGTCGGGCAATGTATCGAGCCTGCCCGATGTGACGTTCGCGAAGGGTGTGATGCGTGCTTACGCGCGGACGCTCCAGGTGAATATCGACGGGTTGCTGGGGCGCTATCACGCGCAGGCTCAGGCCACGCCAGTTACCGGGATCACGCAGCGTCATGAGGGCGCACTCAATCAGGCTTTCGACGATCGCAAGCGCTTCGGTTCGAAGGGTACTGGCGGTGGTGCCGGTGGGCGCTGGGTCTGGCTGGTTTGCGTGCTGGCCTTGATCGGCGTTGGCGGATATTTCGGCTTTGATCATGCCAAGGCGTGGGTCGAGGCCCGCAGCAAGGCCGCGGCCGAGGCGCCCAAACCGGCTGTTGCCGAGGAGCGGGCCCAGGAGCAGAGCAATAACGATGGCACGGTGAGCGCAGCGTTGCCGCCGGTGATGACCGGCAACGACTCGCCAGCACCGTCCGAGACTGCGTCGGCATCGGCCGCGCAGTCCGTGGCCGTCACGCCGGCCCCGGCTACCACGTCGGCGGGTTTGCCGATGGTCACGGGTGGAGAGGCTCCCGCCGAGGCGGCAAAGACGCCAGCCGCTACGCCGCCTGCCACGGTTCCCGCTGCGCAGGGCGACAGTGCGGGTGCTGTGCAGATCCGTTTCTCGGCCGATAGCTGGTATGAAGTACGAGACCGCACCGGCAAGGTCATTCTTGGCGGTACCGCCAAGGCTGGCGATACCGTGTCGGGCGGTGGCGCGGGCGGGCCCTACAAGGTCATTCTCGGGAATGTGAAGGGCGTTGAGTCGCTGACGCACAATGGTGCCGCAGTGAACTTTCAGGCGTCCAACCGGAATAATGTGGCCCGCATGACCCTGCAGTAATGCGCTGCGGGTGGCGCGGCCAGCCATGCAAGAAAAGGTGGTAATGCAATGAACCAGAACGCTTTCCAGCCCGTGATCCCGGGCCCGCTGCCGCGTCGCGTTTCGCGCCAGGCCAGTGTTGTGTGGGGCGACAACATCGTGACGATCGGCGGCGGCGCGCCAGTGCGCGTGCAGTCGATGACCAACACCGATACGGTGGATGCCATCGGCACCGCAATCCAGATCAAGGAACTGGCACGCGCCGGTTCGGAGATTGTCCGTATCACGGTGAATACGCCGGAAGCCGCCGCGGCCGTGCCGGCGATTCGCGAACAACTCGACCGTATGGGCGTGGATGTGCCGCTGGTGGGCGACTTCCACTACAACGGCCATACGCTGCTGCATGACTACCCCGAGTGCGCGCAGGCGCTCTCGAAGTACCGGATCAACCCCGGCAATGTCGGCAAGGGTGCCAAGCGCGACAAGCAGTTCGCCGAGATGATCGAGATGGCGTGCCGCTACAACAAACCGGTGCGTATCGGCGTGAACTGGGGCAGCCTGGATCAGGATTTGCTGGCACGCATCATGGACGAAAACGCCCAGCGCGCCGAGCCGTGGCCCGCGCAAAGCGTGATGGTAGAGGCGCTGATTACGTCGGCGATCGAGTCGGCCCAGAAGGCTGAAGAGATCGGTTTGCCGGCCAATCAGATCATTCTGTCGTGCAAGGTATCGCAGGTGCAGGAACTGGTCGCGGTATACCGCGAGCTGGCGCGCCGCTGCGACTATGCGCTGCATCTGGGTCTGACTGAAGCCGGCATGGGCAGCAAGGGTATCGTTGCGTCGACGGCTGCGCTATCGGTGCTGCTGCAGGAAGGTATCGGCGACACGATCCGGATCTCGCTGACGCCGGAACCCGGCGCGCCGCGCGAGAAGGAAGTCTACGTCGGCCAGGAAATCCTGCAGACGATGGGGCTGCGCAACTTCACGCCGATGGTGATCGCGTGCCCGGGATGCGGTCGCACCACCAGCACAACGTTCCAGGAGCTGGCAGCAAGCATCCAGTCGTATCTGCGCGAGCAGATGCCGGTCTGGAAGACGGCCTACCCGGGCGTGGAAGAAATGGATGTGGCAGTGATGGGCTGCATCGTCAACGGCCCTGGCGAAAGCAAGCACGCCAACATCGGTATTTCGCTGCCGGGTTCGGGCGAATCGCCTGCGGCGCCGGTGTTCGTGGACGGCGTCAAGGTGAAGACCCTGCGCGGCGAGAACATCGCGCAGGAGTTCCAGGCGATCGTCGACGAGTATGTACGTTCGCACTACGGTCCGGACGCGAAACAGGCTTCACAAGAAGCGGTGGCCTGATCGATTCGGCGCCATCGCGCAAGGATCGGGCATCACCGTAACAACAAATCAGACATGAGCGAAGACAAGACGAAGGCCGTCAACGCACTGCAGGGCGTGAAGGGCATGAACGACATGCTGCCCACTGACGCCCCGCTGTGGGATATGTTCGAAAGCGCGGCGCGCAGCATGTTGCGCGCCTATGGCTACCAGCAGATCCGCACGCCGATCGTCGAGCATACCCAGCTGTTCGTGCGCGGTATCGGCGAGGTCACCGACATCGTCGAGAAGGAGATGTACTCCTTCACCGATTCCCTGAACGGCGAGAATCTGACGCTGCGTCCGGAGGGCACTGCTGCGGCCGTGCGTTCGACGATCGAGCATAACCTGCTGTATGACGGCCCCAAGCGCCTCTGGTACATCGGCCCGATGTTCCGTCACGAACGCCCGCAGCGTGGTCGCTATCGTCAGTTCCACCAGCTCGGCGCGGAAGCGCTCGGCTTTGCCGGCCCGGACGTCGACGCGGAAATCATCCTGATGTGCCAGCGCCTGTGGGACGACCTCGGGCTGACCAACGTCCGTCTCGAACTGAACTCGCTGGGCCAGGCGCATGAGCGCGCCGCGCATCGCGAGCAGCTCATCAAGTACCTGGAAGGCTTCCAGGACATCCTCGATGAGGACAGCAAGCGTCGTCTGTACACGAACCCGCTGCGGGTGCTGGACACGAAGAATCCGGCGCTGCAGGAGATGGCCGCCAATGCACCGAAGCTGATCGACTTCCTCGGGGAGGAGTCGCTCGCTCACTTCGAGGGCGTTCAGAGGATCCTGCTGGCCAACAATATTCCGTTCAAGATCAACCCGCGTCTGGTGCGCGGCCTGGACTACTACAACCTGACCGTGTTCGAGTGGATCACGGACAAGCTGGGTGCCCAGGGCACGATCGCCGGCGGTGGCCGTTATGACCCGCTGATCCAGCAGATGGGTGGCAAGCCTGCGCCGGCCTGCGGCTGGGCAATGGGCATCGAGCGGATCATCGAACTGATCCGCGAAGAGAACCTGGTGCCGGATACGCAGGGCTGTGACGTCTACATGGTTCACCAGGGTGAATTGGCGAACCAGCAGGCAATGATCGCCGCCGAACGCCTGCGTGACGCCGGGCTGGACGTGGTCCTCCATGCCACGCCGGACGGCAAGAGCGGGAGCTTCAAGTCGCAGATGAAGCGTGCCGATGCAAGTGGCGCATCCTTTGCAGTTATCATTGGCGACGACGAAATCGCCGCGGGCACGGTGCAGGTCAAGCAACTGCGCGGCGGCAATGTGGCCGAAGGTGGCCAGCAAACCACTGTGCCGGCCGAGCAGGTTGTCGAATTCATCATCGACGCGATGGTCGATGAGATCGAAGGCGACGACGAGCAATAATCTGCCGTTCCCTATCGCAGCACCCGGTCGTTGTCCCTGACGGCGGCCGGTTATATTCAACCTAAGCAGATAACTGCCTCGACATGGCTTACGATCTAGAAGAACAGGAACAGCTTGAGAGTCTCAAGGCCTGGTGGAAACAGTATGGCAACGCTGTCACCTGGGCGTTGATTGTCATCTTGCTCGGGTTGGCTGCCTGGAGTGGTTGGGGTTACTGGCAGCGCGTGCAGGCGCGCGATGCGTCGCTGCTGTATGAGCAGGTCACCAAGGCTGCGGAAAGCCGCGACGCCGACCGCGTGAAGCGCGCCGCTACCGACCTCGAAGAGAAGTTTGGTCGTACCGCCTATGGACCGATGAGCGCGTTGGTCGCGGCCAAGGTGCTGTACGAAGCCGGTGATCTGGCTGGCGCCAAGACCCAGCTCCAGTGGGCGATCGACCATGGCGGTGACGACTACGCGCCGCTGGCCCGTGTGCGCATGGCTGGCGTGCTGCTGGACGAGAAGGCCTATGACCAGGGTCTGGCGCTGCTCAAGGACGAGCCGGCCGCACCTTACGCTGCGCTGTTCGCAGACCGTCGTGGCGATCTGCTGGCCGCCCAGGACAAGCGCGAGGAAGCGCGTACCGCCTATCGCAGCGCGCTCGACAAGCTCGGCAGCGGTGAGGCGTCCATGCGCCAGATCATCCAGTTCAAACTCGATGCGCTGGGCGCGGCCTGAGCGGCCCCAGTTCCTCACTAAGGATTGCACCGTATGACGTCATTGCTTCGCGTAGCCGCCACCCGCACGATCGTTGCCGGCACCTGTCTCGGCCTGCTGGCAGGCTGCTCGTTGTTCAGCAAGGAAAACAAGCATCCGCCCACGGAGCTGAAGCCGATTGCGGCGACGCTGTCGGTCAAGCAGGCCTGGAAGGCCGACGTGGGCAAGGGTGGTCCGTACGTGATGTCGCCGGTGGCGTCGGGCAATACGGTTTATGTGTCGTCGAACGGCGGCACCGTGCTCGCGCTCGATGGCGCAACCGGCCAGACGCGCTGGAAGGCGAAGACCGATCTGGACTTGACGTCCGGCCCCGGCACCGACGGTACGGTGACGGCCGTGGCGGGTGAAAAGGGCGCGATCTACGCGTTCGACACCAGCGGCAAGCAGATCTGGAAGAAACAGGTCAATGGTGAGGTGCTGTCGGCCCCGCTGGTTGGCAACGGTCTCGTGATCGTTCGTACCACCGATACGCGCCTGATCGGCATGGATGCCATGACGGGCGAGCGACGCTGGATCTATCAGCGCACGCAGACCCCGCTGAACCTGCGTGCGGCCATGGGCATGGTGTTTGCCGGCGACGGCATCGTCACCGGCTTCCCGGGCGGCAAGCTCGGCGTGCTCGCCCCGGGCAATGGCGCGCTGCGGTGGGAAAGCACCGTGTCGTACCCGAAGGGCGTCTCGGAGATCGAGCGTCTGAACGATGTGACCGGCGTGCCGGCCGTCAATGGCCGCCAGGTGTGCGCGACGACGTTCCAGGGGCGCGTGTCGTGCCTGGAGCTCGCCAACGGCCAGCCGCAATGGGGCAAGGATTTCTCGTCGCCAAGCGGGCTGGCACAGGACGATACTTCGCTGTATGCCAGCGACGAGACGTCGGCGGTGTACGCGTTCGATCGCCAGAACGGCAATGAACGCTGGAAGAACACTGAACTGCGGTACCGTAGTCTCGGTGCGCCCGTGGCCGTGGGCCGCTCGGTGGTGGTGGGCGACTTCGAGGGCTTCGTCCACTTCCTGTCGCGCGAAGACGGCAAGATCCTGGCCCGTATGAAGACCGACGGCAGCGCGGTTACCGCGGCGCCGGTTATGGCCGGTCAGACCTTGGTGGTTCAGACCCGCGATGGCGATATTTACGGCTTCGTGCCGGACTGATCGCCAGCGCACGTAACGCACCCAACGCCGCCCGTGCCCCTGTCGCACGGGGGGCGCCAATCCGGTAGCATGATCCCTGGTCGTGCCAAAAACTGCGGAATCGGGCCCTGGGCTCGGGTTCCGCCGACAGGAAAAGCGGCCAGACGTGCATAGGCACGATGGTTGTCGGATCAACATGACTCCGGAATAGCTGGGGGACGGCGCGAGCCGCCCCCTGTTTCCGTTTATTGAATGAAACCAGTTATCGCACTCGTCGGTCGTCCCAATGTAGGGAAGTCGACGCTATTCAATCGCATGACCCGCTCGCGCGACGCGCTCGTCGCCGATTTGCCGGGCCTGACACGGGACCGCCATTACGGCGAGGGCCGTATCGGCGATCGCCCCTTCATCGTGATCGATACCGGGGGCTTCGAGCCGGTGGCCAAGGAAGGCATCGTGGCCGAAATGGCCAAGCAGACGCGCCAGGCCGTGGTGGAAGCGGATGTCGTCATCTTTCTCGTCGATGGTCGCCTGGGGCTGGCGCCGCAGGACCGTGTCATCGCGGACTACCTCCGCAAGACAGGTCGCCGCGTGATGCTGGCGATCAACAAGGCCGAGGGCATGAAGTACACCTCGGTGGCCGCGGATTTCTATGAACTGGGCATGGGTGATCCGTACGCGATCTCGTCGACGCATGGCGACGGCGTGCGCGAACTGGTCGATGAAGCCCTCGACCTGGCCGTTCAGGAGCGTCCGGAACTGGCAGATCAGGAAGATGCCGGCCAGCACGGCGTCAAGATCGCCATCGTTGGTCGCCCGAACGTCGGCAAGTCCACGCTCGTGAACACCTTGATCGGCGAAGAGCGCGTGATTGCCTTCGACATGCCGGGTACCACGCGCGACGCTATCTATGTGGAGTTCGAGCGTGGCGGCAAGCCTTACACGCTGATTGACACGGCTGGCCTGCGCAAGCGCGGCAAGGTGTTCGAAGCGATTGAGAAGTTCTCGGTGGTCAAGACGCTGCAGTCGATCGCGGACGCCAATGTGGTGGTGCTGCTGCTCGATGCACAGCAGGATATCTCCGAGCAGGACGCGCATATCGCCGGGTTCATCGTGGAGTCGGGCAGGGCGTTGGTGGTAGGCGTGAACAAGTGGGACGGCCTGGACGGCCATCAGCGCGACCGGGTCAAGCACGACCTGGAGCGCAAGTTGCAGTTCCTGAGTTTCGCGAACATCCACTTCGTATCCGCCCGCGAGCGCACCGGCATTGGCGCGCTTTTGCGCTCGGTGGACGACGCGTACGCCGCTGCGATGATCAAGCTTCCGACGCCGCAGATCACGCGGGTGCTCCAGGAAGCGGTGGAGTTCCAGCAGCCGAAGCGCGTGGGCGTGTCCCGCCCGAAACTGCGCTACGCGCACCAGGGTGGATCGAATCCGCCGATCATCGTTGTGCACGGGAACGCGCTGTCCGGCGTGACCGACGCGTACCGGCGCTACCTCGAGAACCGCTTCCGCACGGCGTTCAAACTCAAGGGAACACCGCTTCGGATCGAATTTCGTACGAACAAAAACCCGTACGCCGAATCGAAGGATTGACCAGGAAAAGGGACAGGTTTTGCCGCCAAGTTTCGTTTGCGTTCGTTTGGAACTGCGGCTAAATTCACGGTAGCGGGGAAACCCTGCTCGTAGATGCCAGCCTGGTACCGTTTTTTGATCTTTTTTTGGCGCATCTTGCGCCAACTGGCTTGAACCGGGGATTTTCGTCCCCATGATCCATCACTAAATCTATAAATTTGGAGTGTGCCATGAGCAACAAAGGGCAATTGCTACAAGACCCGTTTCTGAATGCGCTGCGCAAAGAGCACGTGCCAGTTTCCATCTACCTCGTCAATGGCATCAAGCTGCAAGGCAATATCGAGTCGTTCGACCAGTACGTCGTCCTGCTGCGCAACACTGTGACGCAGATGGTTTACAAGCATGCGATTTCCACTGTCGTGCCGGCGCGCGCCGTCAATTTCCGTGTGGATGATTCTTCCGAGAGCTGATTTTTCCTCTCCCATGGGCGGCCGCATCTCCGTGCGGCCGTCGCATCGCGTGCCTCGGCTTGTCAGCCGTCTTTTCCGCCCGGAACGGGCGAACCCTTCCGTCGCTTCCCGCTTGCAACCTGAACCTGTCCCGAGCCTTACGGCGTCCGGGGGCGGCAGGCTGCGCCAACGCGGCCAGATTTTGTCTTAACAACGATCCCTTCGGCGCACTGCGTCCATCCGCTTGCAACCCAGAGCTACCTCCCAGACCGAACCGACCCGTGCCATCCTGGTTGGCGTCGACTTCGGCAAGCATGACTTCCAGGAAAGCCTTTCCGAACTGGCGCTGTTGACGACCACGGCCGGCTCGGTGCCTGTGCACACGCTGACCGGCAAGCGTTCGCGCCCCGATCCGGCACTCTTCATCGGATCCGGCAAGGCCGAGGAACTGCGGCAGGCCGCTGACGCGCTGGATGCCGATGTGGTGGTGTTCAACCACGCCTTGAGTCCTGCCCAGCAGCGCAACCTGGAGCGATTCCTGGGGCGTCATGTGATCGACCGAACCGGTCTGATCCTGGATATCTTTGGTCAGCGTGCACAGAGCCACGTCGGCAAGGTGCAGGTGGAACTGGCGCAGGTGCAGTACCAGGCGTCGCGCCTGGTTCGCGCGTGGAGCCACCTGGAACGGCAGAAGGGTGGTATCGGGATGCGCGGCGGCCCTGGCGAGCGACAGCTCGAACTGGATCGGCGGATGCTCGATGATCGAGCCAAACGACTCAAGTCCGATCTGGCGCGCCTGCAGCGCCAGCACCATACGCAGCGCCGCGCCCGGGCCCGTAATGACACGCTCAGTATCTCGCTGGTCGGATATACGAACGCCGGCAAGTCGACGCTGTTCAATGCGCTGACCAAGGCGCGGGCCTATGCGGCCGATCAGCTTTTTGCCACGCTCGATACGACCTCGCGCCGCCTGTTTCTCGACGGATTCGGCAATGTGGTGCTGTCCGACACCGTCGGGTTCATCCGGGATCTGCCGACACAACTCGTGGCGGCGTTCCGCGCCACGCTCGACGAGACCGTGCATGCCGACCTGCTCCTGCATGTGGTCGATGCATCGAGTCCAGTGCGCCACGAGCAGATCGAACAGGTCAATCGTGTGCTCGCCGAGATCGACGCCTCGGACATTCCGCAGATCGTGGTCATGAACAAGATCGATGCGGCACCAGAGCTGCTCGAACTCGGCCCCCGTGTCGAGCGAGACGAAGACGGTGTTCCAACGAAAGTGTTTGTCTCCGCCCGGGATGGCCTGGGGCTGGATGGCCTCCGCGAGGCCATCGTCGCGATGGCCCAATGGCTGTCGTCGCGGCCGGAGGCCCCGGCCCCCTATGATCCAAGGCTGGAAGGGCTGCAGCCCGCCCAGGATGGGGAGCCGTGGGACGTCGATGACGAACCAGATACCCGCCAGCAAGGTGCCAATTGATCGTTTTTGAACGAGAATCCCCGCCCGATTGGGGATTCTGGGCAAAAGTGATCAAGATGGCTGCTAGAATCCCTCTGATCCAAACTTCCCGGACCCGTGCTCTTCATGCCCCTGTTCCCTCGGAATCCTGACCCGCACATCGTGCCAGGCAGCCGCGCCCTGCGGTTTGCGCGCTGGCCGCGCCTGCGCGCCATCTTCTCGCTGAACGACCCCCGCTGGGGCCGCAACGGACAGGACGATGAAGACAAGGACAATAGCCGCCAGCAAAACCAGCGCCCGCAGGATGGCCCGCCCGATCTCGACGAGCTCTGGCGCGACTTCAATCGCCGCCTGAACGGCCTGCTGGGCCGCAAGGACAACGGCGGTGGTGGCCAGGGTTTCGGCAGTGGCCCGCGCCCGTCAGGCAAGGGTTCTAATGTCGGCATCGGCGTGATCATCGCCGCCGTGATCGGTATCTGGCTGGCCAGCGGTTTCTTCATGGTGCAGGAAGGGCAGACCGCTGTGATCCTGCAGTTCGGCAAGTTCAAGTACTCCACCGGTCCCGGTATCAACTGGCGTATGCCATGGCCGATCCACTCGGCCGAAGTGGTAAACCTGTCGGCTGTGCGTTCGGTGGAGGTCGGTCGTGCCACGTCGATCAAGGACAGCAACCTGAAGGACTCGTCGATGCTGACGCAGGACGAGAACATCATCGACGTCCGGTTCACGGTGCAATACGACATCCAGGACGCCAGCGAATTCCTGTTCTTCAACAAGACCGACCGCGGTGGCGACGAAGAACTCGTGACGCAGGCCGCGGAAACGTCGGTGCGTGAGATCGTCGGCCGCAACAAGATGGATGCGGTGCTCTACGAGAATCGCGAGCAGATTGCGCAATCGCTGGCCAAGTCGATTCAATCGATCCTCACGGCCTACAAGACGGGTATTCGTGTGATTTCCGTCAACGTTCAGAGCGTGCAGCCGCCCGAGCAGGTGCAGGCCGCATTCGACGACGTCAACAAGGCGAGCCAGGATCGCGAGCGCGCGATCAGCGAAGGCCAGGCCTATGCGAACGACATCATTCCGCGCGCGAAGGGCACGGCGGCTCGCCTGAAGGAAGAATCGGAGGCCTACCGTTCCCGCGTGGTGGCACAGGCCGAAGGTGACGCAGCGCGCTTCCGCTCGGTGCAGTCCGAGTATGCCAAGGCACCGCAGGTCACGCGTGACCGTATTTATCTGGAGACCATGCAGCAGATCTACGCCAATTCGAGCAAGATTCTTGTCGATGCCAAGTCGGGCAATAACCTGCTGTATCTGCCGCTGGACAAGCTGATGACACAGGTGCCGGGCTCGTCGGCCGCACCGTCCTCGGCAGCGCCGGGCACGAATGCGCCGGCGGTACCGGATGCGACCACGCCGGATATCCGGTCACGTGAGTCGATGCGCAACCGCGACCGCGACATTCGCTAAGGAGACCCGTCATGAATCGACTGATTTCCTTTGTCATTGGCCTGTTTATCCTGCTGGCCGTCGCTTCGTCGATGCTGTTCGTGGTCGACCAGCGCCAGTACGCCGTCGTCTTCGCTTTCGGCGAAATCAAGCAGGTCGTGCGTGAGCCCGGTCTGCATTTCAAGCTGCCGCCGCCGTTGCAGAACGTAGTGTTCATGGATCGTCGTCTGCAGACGATCGATGTCGCAGCCAACGAGCGTTTCCTGACCGCCGAGAAGAAATCGATGGTGGTGGACTGGTTCGTGAAGTGGCGCATCACCGATCCGCGCAAATTCTTCGTGGCGTTTGGTGGCAACCTGCGCGGCGCGCAGGACCGCATGACGCAGCGTATCGATGCTGTGGCGCGTGAGGAGTTCGGCAAGCGCACCGTGGCGGATGTGGTGGCGGGCCAGCGCGAGCAGGTCATGCAGAACATCCGGGTCGGTATGGCCGAGTACGCGCAGTCGGTGGGTGTCGAGATCATCGATGTGCGCCTGAAGCGTGTGGATCTGCTGCCGGCCATCAGCGAGTCGGTCTATCGACGCATGGAGGCCGAGCGCAAGCGCGTGGCCAACGAACTGCGTTCGACTGGCGCCGCGGAAGGTGAGAAAATCCGGGCCGATGCTGATCGCCAGCGTGAGGTGGTGCTGGCCGAGGCTTATCGTGATGCGCAGGTGGTCAAGGGTGAGGGCGATGCCAAGGCTTCGCAGATCTATGCCGATGCATTCGGCAAGGATCCGAGCTTCGCCCAGTTCTGGCGCAGCATGGAGGCCTACCGCAACACGTTCCGCGACAAGGGCAACGTGATGGTGCTGGAGCCCAATTCGGACTTCTTCCGCTATATGCGTTCGCCGGGTGGCAACACCGCACCGGCCCCGTCAGGTGGCAAGAAGTAGCGTGGATGGCGCACCAGGCGCCTGATCGCGTGATTCGACAGAACCCCGGATCTTCCGGGGTTTTGTCCGGCTGGAGGGCATGAACCTTTCCCGCCTGTGTTTTTGATAGAAGAGATTCCCCATGTCCAACCGCTGGCTCCTGCCCGAAAACATTGCCGATGTCCTGCCGTCGGAAGCGCGCAAGATCGAAGAACTGCGTCGCCGAATGCTGGACCTGTTCCGCACCTATGGCTATGAGTTGGTCATGCCACCAATGCTCGAGTACCTGGAGTCGTTGCTGACTGGTACCGGGCACGATCTGGATCTGCGCACGCTGAAGCTGGTGGATCAGCTTTCCGGTCGCACGCTGGGCCTTCGCGCGGATATCACGCCGCAAGTGGCCCGCATCGATGCGCACCTGTTGAACCGCCCGGGCGTGACACGCCTGTGCTATGCGGGCAATGTGCTTCACGCGCGTCCGGCGGGTTTCAATGCGACGCGCGAGCCGATTCAGATCGGTGCCGAGATCTATGGCCACGCCGGGTTGGAAGCCGACGTCGAGATCCAGGAACTGATGCTGGCCGCGTTGCAGGTGGCTGGTCTGTCGGACATTCGTCTGGACCTGTGCCATGCCGGTATTCTCGAGGCGCTGCTGGCGGCGTTGCCGTCGATTCGCCAGATCGAAGAGGCGATGTTTGCGGCGCTCGAAACCAAGGATGTGCCGGCCCTGCGCGAATTGACCCAAGGGCTGCCCGACACCGAGCGGAACGCGCTGCTGGCGCTGCCGACGCTGTACGGCGGTGTCGAAGTCATTGAGCGCGCTCGCGCCACGCTGCCTGCCAGCCCGGCCATCGGCCGTGCGCTGGACGAACTCGCGGCGCTCGCCGCGCAGGTGAGCAATGCGAGCGTGAACATCGATCTGTCCGATTTGCGCGGTTACCACTATCACAGCGGCGTGATGTTCACGGCCTATGTTTCTGGTTTGCCCAACTATGTGGCGCGTGGCGGCCGCTATGACAAGGTGGGCGAGGCCTTTGGTCGCGCTCGTCCGGCCACGGGCTTTTCGCTGGATCTGCGTGAAGTGGCGGCGTTGTCGCCTGTCGAGGTGCGAGCCCAGGCGATCTTCGCGCCGTGGGATGCCGATCCGGCGCTGCGTTTCGCCATTACCACGCTGCGTGCCAATGGGGAGATCGTGATCCAGTCGTTGCCGGGCCACACGCATGAACTCGACGAGTTCAATTGCGACCGGCAGTTGCAGCGCCAGGGCGCAAACTGGGTGGTGGTGCCTCGCTGAATTTCCTGGCCGGACGTGCGAGCCGGCCGTTTTTGGTGCTCTCAGATGACGTTTGATGCCCGTGGCGGCCTGTAATCGCCCGCATTGGACAACAATCGTCTGTCATACGCGTGCCCGAAAACCGGGAACCGTAGAACAACGAGAGTAGAATACGTTTTTAACCTTCTGACCAATTCAACATGTCCGCATCCGCAGTAGGCCAGGGACGCAATGTCGTCGTGATCGGAACCCAATGGGGTGACGAAGGCAAAGGGAAAATCGTCGATTGGCTTACCGATCATGCTAAAGGTGTGGTGCGGTTCCAGGGCGGCCACAACGCTGGCCATACGCTCATCATCGGCGGCAAGAAGACCATTCTGCGACTGATCCCGTCGGGGATCATGCGCGAAAGCACCGTCTGCTATATCGGCAACGGTGTGGTGCTGTCGCCTGAGGCGCTGTTCCGCGAAATCGAAGAGCTCGAGTCTGCCGGCCTGCAGGTGCAGAATCGCCTGCGCATTTCCGAAGCCGCTACGCTGATCCTGCCGTACCACGTGGCCATCGACAAGGCACGTGAAGCCCGCCGCGGCGCCGCCAAGATCGGCACGACGGGACGCGGCATCGGCCCGGCATACGAAGACAAGGTGGCTCGCCGCGCGCTGCGCGTGCAGGACCTGTTCGATCCGAAGCACTTCGCTGAGCGTCTGCGCGAGAACGTCGAATTCCATAATTTCATGCTGACTCAGTACCTCGGCGCCGAAGCCGTCGACTATCAGCAGATCCTGGACGAATCGCTGGCATTCGCGCCGCGCCTGAAGCCGATGGTGGCCGATGTGTCGGCCGAGTTGTACGCTGTGAATGCGGCAGGCAATAACCTGATGTTCGAAGGCGCGCAAGGCACTCTGCTCGACGTGGATCACGGCACCTATCCGTTCGTGACCTCGAGCAACTGCGTGGCCGGCGCCGCAGCGGCTGGTGCGGGCGTGGGCCCGGGTCGCCTGAACTACATCCTTGGCATCACCAAGGCGTACTGCACGCGCGTTGGCGCTGGTCCGTTCCCGAGCGAACTGTACGACAACGACAACCCTGCCCGTCAGGATGCCGTGGGCGTGCGCCTGGCCAACGTCGGCAAGGAATTCGGTTCCGTGACCGGCCGTCCGCGCCGCACTGGCTGGCTCGATGCCGCCGCGCTGAAGCGCTCGGTGCAGATCAACGGTGTGTCCGGTCTGTGCATGACCAAGCTGGACGTGCTCGATGGTCTGGAAACGATCAAGCTGTGCGTAGGCTACGAGCTCGACGGCAAGCGCGTCGATATCCTGCCGCGTGGCTCGGATGCCGTGGCCGCTTGCGTGCCGGTGTACGAAGAGTTTCCGGGCTGGAACGAATCGACCTTTGGCGTGAAGACCTGGGATGCGCTGCCCGAAGCGGCACGCGTTTACCTGAAGCGAATCGAGGAAGTGGTCGGCATTCCGATCGACATGGTGTCGACCGGTCCGGACCGCGACGAGACGATTCTGCTGCGCCATCCGTACCAGGTCGCCTGACCCGCCTGCATTACCCCGTGAGCATGATCGTGGCGCCACGAGCGCCACGGCCTCACAGATAGTCCTCGGCCCGCGATATGCGGGCCGATGCTTTATCCATTGGCCATCGATACAAGAAAAGACGCCATGAACCTGCCAATCAATGATGACGAGAACCTGTGGGTCTCGTGGGACGACTATCATCGCCTGATCGCGCGTCTGGCGCTGAACGTGCACGAGTCGGGCTGGAAGTTCGACCAGATCCTGTGTCTGGCGCGCGGCGGCCTGCGCGTGGGCGACCAGATGTCGCGCATCTTCGATGTGCCGCTGGCGATCCTGGCCACGAGCTCGTACCGCGAGGCGGCGGGCACGCAGCAGGGCGAACTCGATATCGCGCAGTACATCACGATGACGCGTGGCAATCTGTCCGGCAGGATCCTGCTGGTCGACGACCTCGTCGACTCGGGTGTCACGCTGGAACGCGTGGGACGCCACCTGAAGGAGCGCTATCCCGAGGTGACGGATGTGCGTTCGGCCGTGCTCTGGTACAAGGCTTGTTCCAAGGTGACGCCCGATTACCACGTGACGTTCCTGCCTTCGAACCCCTGGATTCACCAGCCGTTCGAAGAGTACGACACGCTGCGTCCGCATAACCTTGCAGCCTGGCTCAAGCGCGGCAAGCGCGCCAGCCTGCAGGAAGACGATTCGGCGGCCTGAAGGCCGCCGTCCCTCCTCCCGCAAGTGCGGGAGGGTAGGGGCTCGGGGAGCGTCGGGGTTCGATCTGGTCGACCCGTGCTCCCATCCTGTCTCTCAAGAATGGGGGGGCGGGTGATTGTCGCGGGTGAATTCAATACCCAACCGTGAATCTCTCCCGCACATGCTCTGGCTGCTCGATCTCATCGAGCATCGCGATGGCATAGTCCTCCATCGAAATCCAGCTCTTGCCGTCAGCGGCGACAAGCAGATCTTCCTTGCCAAGGCGGAACTTGCCCGTGCGCTCGCCGGGCGTGAACAGTGCCGACGGCGACAGGAACGTCCATTCGAGCTGAGATTCGCTGCGCAGGGCGTTCAGGAAATCGCGGCCTGCGGATGCCTCTGCCTTGTACAGGTCCGGAAACTCCGGTGTATCGATGAGTTGCACGCCTGGCGCCACGTAGAGGCTGCCCGCGCCGCCCACCACCAGCAGGCGCTTGATACCGGCCGTCTTGGCCGCATCTGTGATCTGTGCCGCTGTGGCTTGCAGAAACCGGACGGTGCTGATGACGACGTCGTTGCTGCGCACGGCATCAGCCAGTGCATTGGCGTCGGCGACATCGGCGTCGCGGGTGGTGACGCCGTCACGTGTTGGCAGTTTCGATGCCTGGCGGGCGATTGCGGTGACGGTATGGCCGCGGCGGAGTGCTTCGTCGGTCAGGCGCGTACCTACGTTGCCGGTAGCACCGATGATGGCGATCTTCATGGTCGTATCCTCTCGGAAGTGGTTGATATGAAACCAATGTGGTTACATATCCGGGCAAAAAAATCAGCGCTTGCGGCGCCGGGCGGCATGTTCGACTTCTCCGAGCATGCTGGCAATCGTGATCTCCGCGAGCGTGGCATCCATGGCGGCTTGCGCCCGATCGGCGACCACCTGCAGGGCGCCGGTGATCTCGCGGCCCACCAGGCAAGCAGGATTCGGCGCGCTTTGGTGCAGCGTGATCAGCGCAGTGGTCTCCGTGGCCTGAAACACCTCGAGCAATGTGATCTGGCTGGCGGGTCGCGCAAGCATTGCGCCGCCGGTGCTGCCCATTGTCGTGGTGACGAAGCCCGCCTCCGTGAGCGCGCCGATCATGCGCCGGATGAGTGCGGGGTTGGTTCCCACGCTGCCGGCGATCATCGACGACGGCACCGGTCCTTCGGCCTGCGCGAGCAGGGTGAGGATGTGAACGGCGACGGCAAACCGGCTACTGGTGCTCATACGGAAATCTCAATGTGAAACTATGGTAGTTACATATCGCCGGCGCGTCAAGCGACGAGTTGGCGTGGCAATACCGCGTGTTTTTCGTGATGGACGCTACGAGAGTGGCGAGATAATGCCGGAATCGGCACTGAAGCTGATACACTCATCCACGGCTTTGCGCCATAGAGAGAGTGAACAAAAGAGAGGAACGAGATTTGAAGGATTCGGCGACGCAAAAACAAAAAACCCGCAACGTGTGTTGCGGGTTTCTCGCCAAATCTTGGTGCCCAGGAGAGGACTCGAACCTCCACAGTGTTGCCACCGCTAGGACCTGAACCTAGTGCGTCTACCAATTCCGCCACCTGGGCAGGTGTCGAAACAACCGAAGCGGCCATTATAGCGACCGTAAAACGTTTGTCAAACAGTTTCGAGAAAAATTGAATCAGAACAACTATCCGATCCCCAGCCGGGAAGAAATCCTTGGCGTACTGAGAACTTCGGGGTCGCCCCTGTCGGCCGGCGATATCGCCAAGGCCCTGGCCGTCACGCGCAAAGAGCATGACGGCTTTCAGAAACGGCTCGCCGCGATGGAACGCGACGGCCAGATCGAACTCAATCGCAAGGGCCGCTATGAGCTGGCCCATCAACCCAATTTCGTGCTTGGCCGCGTGCAGGGCCATCGCGACGGCTTCGGCTTCCTGATTCGCGACGACGGCGAGGACGATATCTTCCTGCCCGAGCGCGAGCTGCAGAAGGCGATGCACAACGATCGCGCGCAGGTGCGCGTGGTTGGCTATGACCGACGCGGCCGTCCGGAAGGGCAGATCGTCGAGATCGTGGAGCGTGCCAATCGCTTCGTGATCGGCCGACTGCTGTCTGAAAATGGCGTGCTTGTGGTGGCGCCGGAAGACAAGCGCATTGGCCAGGACATCCTGATTCCGCCCAAGGCCCAAGGCAAGGCGCGCGTGGGGCAGGTGGTCAGCGTCGAACTGATGGAATGGCCTGATCGCTACGTGCAGCCGGTGGGCCGCGTGGTCGAGGTGATTGGCGATATCGACGATCCCGGCATGGAGATCGAGATTGCCGTGCGCAAGTATGGCGTGCCGCATCAGTTCTCGCCCGCTGCCGTCAAGGAAGCACAGGGGTTGCCCGATGAGGTGCGTCAGGCCGACCTCGATCATCGCATCGACCTGCGCGACATTCCGCTGGTCACGATCGATGGCGAGGATGCGCGCGACTTCGACGATGCCGTCTATTGCGAGCAGGTCAAGATCGGCCGTGCAAAGGGCTGGCGTCTGATCGTGGCGATCGCCGACGTGTCGCACTACGTGCGGCCGGGTACGCCGCTCGATGCCGATGCGCTGGATCGCGCCACGTCGGTTTACTTCCCGCGCCGCGTGATTCCGATGCTGCCGGAGAAGCTGTCGAATGGCCTCTGCTCGCTGAACCCGAACGTCGACCGTCTGTGCATGGTTTGCGACGCGGTGATCACGGCCAAGGGCGAACTCAAGGGCTACCAGTTCTATCCGGCGGTGATGCACTCCGCGGCACGCCTGACCTACAACGAGGTCTGGTCGGTTCTGTCGAATACCAAGGGGCCCGAGGCCCACAAGCGCGCGGAGCTGGTGCCGCATCTGCAGAACCTGTATGAGCTGTTCCAAGTTCTGCTCAAGGCTCGCCGTGCCCGTGGCGCGATCGACTTCGACACCACCGAAACCTATATCGTCTGCAACGCGCAGGGCAAGATCGAGCAGATCTTGCCGCGCACTCGCAACGACGCGCACCGTCTGATCGAAGAGTGCATGTTGACGGCTAACGTCTGCGCGGCCGACTTCCTCGAGCGATTCAAGCATCCGGCGCTGTACCGGATTCACGCGGGTCCGAGCGAAGAGAAGCTCAAGAATCTGCGCGAGTTCCTGAAGACCGCTGGGCTGTCGCTTGGCGGTGGCGACAAGCCGCAGGCCTCGGACTATGCCGAGGTCATGGACAAGATCAAGTCGCGTCCCGATGCGCCGATGTTGCAGACGATGCTGCTGCGTTCGATGCAGCAGGCGGTCTACAGCCCGGACAATATCGGCCACTTCGGCTTGGCCTACGAGGCGTACGCGCACTTCACCAGCCCGATCCGCCGCTATCCGGACTTGCTCGTGCATCGTTCGATCAAGGCGATCCTCGCGCATACGAAGTATCGGCCGGCCTTTATCCAGGGGACGGAGCTCAATACGCAGATCTCGCCGAAAGCGCGCCGGATGCAGGCCGCCGATGCCGAGAAGCGTGCCGAGAACGTTGCCGCGCGCGCGAAGCGCGACGAGGGCGTCTGGGACGAACTGGGGTTGCACTGCTCGGCCAACGAGCGTCGTGCCGACGAGGCATCGCGCGACGTGGAGGCCTGGCTCAAGTGCTACTTCATGCGCGACAAGCTGGGCAGCGATTTCGCTGGCACGATCAGCGCGGTGACGTCGTTCGGCATCTTCGTGCAGCTCGACGAGCTGTATGTGGAAGGCCTTGTGCACGTGACGGAACTGGGTAGTGACTATTTCCAGTACGACGAGGCGCGCAACGAACTGCGTGGCGAGCGGACTGGTATCCGCTATCGGCTCACCGATCGCGTGCGCGTGCAGGTGTCGCGCGTCGACCTCGATGCCCGCAAGATCGACTTCCGTCTGGTGCAGGAGCCGTCCGCCAAGACGCTGCGCGCCCGGGCCGGCGTGCCCGAGCAGCCGCGGGTGCCGGCTGCCCACGCGGTGCCGGCGCGCAAGAAGGGACGCCAGCTTGCCGCGTTGCTCGGTGGCACTTCGAAGCCGGAAGAATCGTTCGACGAAACGCTCGACCGTGTGATCGAAGAGCAACCGGTGTTCGAGGCGGTCATCACGCCGCTCAAGCCGCGCGACGCCCATGTCGGGCATGCGCCGCATGGCCGCGGGTCGGCGAAGAAGGCGCAGTCAGGCAAGCCCGCAAAGCGAGCGGCCAAGCCAAAGCCGGCGCATCTGAAGACCGAACGGCAGCCGACGACCAAGCGCGCGCCCAAGCCCGCCGGCAAGAGCACGCGGCCGGCCCGCAAGCGCTAATCTGGCGCGTTTGAAGTTGGCCATGGCGGGTACAATGCGCGCCATGGCCAAACACAAACTCCTGATCGGCTTTCATGCCGTCAACGCACGCCTGCGCCAGAACGCGCAGAGCGTGTCCGATATCTACATCGAAGCGAATCGCCGTGACCGGCGCATGCAGGACTTTATCCGCCTGGCGGAGAGTCTTGGCGTGACGCTGCATCCGGTTGATGCCGAGCGCCTGCGCGGCATGGCCGGCACGGATCGCCACCAGGGCGTGGTGGCGCGGGCCGATGATGTCTCGCTTGCGCTCAACCTCGACGAACTCCTGGATGGCATCGAAGGCACGCCGCTATTGCTCGTGCTCGACGGCGTCACCGATCCGCACAACCTCGGCGCATGCCTGCGCGTGGCCGATGGCGCTGGCGCTCACGCGGTGATCGCGCCGAAGGACCGTAGCGTGGGTCTGAACGCCACGGTGGCGAAGGTTGCCAGCGGCGCGGCCGAAACCGTGCCGTACATCACGGTGACGAACCTTGCGCGCACGCTGCGCGAACTGCAGGAGCGTGGCATCTGGGTGATCGGCACGGCTGACGGCACCGAGAAGGCGCTGTACGACGTCGACCTGAAGGGACCGACCGCCATCGTCATGGGCGCGGAAGGCGAGGGTATGCGCCGCCTGACGCGCGAGACTTGCGATGAACTGGTGGCAATTCCGATGGCGGGGGGCGTCGAGAGCCTGAACGTGTCGGTGGCCAGCGGCGTGTGCCTGTACGAAGCGGTGCGTCAGCGCCGTCTGCCGCGCTGATCATGGATAGCCTCGCCCTTGAGCAGGCGCGTGGCTGGGTTGCCGAGGCCCGTCAGATCTTTGTGCTGACGGGTGCCGGGATTTCCGCGGAGTCCGGTGTGCCGACGTTCCGCGATGCGCTGACCGGCCTATGGGAGCGCTTCGATCCCGAGGAACTGGCGACGGAAGAAGCGTACCGGCGTCAACCAGCGCTGGTGTGGCAGTGGTATCAGCACCGGCGCGAGCTGGTGGCGGCGGCCCGGCCGAATCCAGCCCACCATGCGCTTGCGGTGCTGGCCCGGCTGAAGTCGATGACGCTAGTGACGCAGAATATCGATGGCCTGCATCAGAAGGCGGGTAGCGAGCAGGTGGTGGAGCTGCACGGCAACCTCTTCGCCAACAAATGGCTTGATGGCTGTGGTCGTTGCGATACCGTGCCGCCGATTCCGGGCGATCCCCCGCGATGCGCGATATGCGGTGCGATGATGCGTCCTGGCGTGGTGTGGTTCGGCGAGGACCTGCCGCGAGTGGCCCGTTTCCGCGCCGACCATGCGGCCGAGTCCTGTGACCTCTGCCTGGTTGTGGGCACGTCGGGGCTGGTGTATCCGGCGGCGGCGCTGCCGGGTGTGGCGAAGGAAAACGGCGCGCGTGTGATTGTGGTGAATCCGAAGCCGTCAGCACTGGACGAGACGGCGGATATCGTCCTGCCCGCGCCGGCGGGTGAATGCCTGCCGTTGCTCTGGCCGCAGGCAGTCTGAACGACTGTTCGACTGCGGATCCGCGGCTCCCTCCAAGGTGTTGGATAGAGCCGCGATCCCGACTCAACCGGCCAGTTCGCCGACGAGTTTTTCCAATTTCACCGCATCGGCTGCAAACAGGCGGATACCTTCGGAGAGCTTCTCCGTTGCCATCGCATCTTCGTTGAGTTGCCAGCGGAAGGCGGGTTCATCTGCGGCGATTCGCGCGACGTTGCCGGCCTGTGCCTGTTCCACGGACAGCTTGAGCGCAACGGCACTCTGTCCGCCTGCAAGCTGCTCGAGCAGTTCCGGACTGATCGTCAGCAGGTCGCAGCCTGCCAGCGACAGGATCTGATCGGTGCCGCGGAAACTGGCACCCATGACCTCGGTCGCGTAGCCGAACTTCTTGTAATAGTCATAGATCTGGCGCACGGAACGCACGCCGGGATCGTTTTCGCCGCCGTTCGCCACGGGGTCCCATTTCTCGCCAGCCTGCTTCTTGTACCAATCGAGAATGCGGCCCACGAACGGGGAGATCAGCTGCGCGCCGGCCTCGGCACAAGCCACTGCCTGCGCCAGCGAGAACAGCAGCGTCATGTTGCAGCGGATGTTCTCGCGTTGCAGGACCTCGGCAGCGCGGATGCCTTCCCATGTCGAGGCGATCTTGATCAGCACGCGCTCGCGTGCCACGCCACGTTGCTCGTACAGGCCGATCAGGTGGCGCGCCTTGGCAACGGTGGCCTCGGTATCGAACGACAGACGGGCGTCGACCTCGGTCGACACGCGGCCGGGCACGATGGCCAGGATCTCGCAGCCGAATGCGATCAGGAGCTGGTCCATGACGCCATCGAGCCCCGAATTGCCGTGGTGATCACGCACGGCCTGTTCCAGCAGCGGGCGGTATTCCGGCTTCTGTACCGCCTTGAAAATCAGCGACGGATTGGTAGTCGCGTCCTGTGGCTTGTATTGCTTCATCAACTGGAAGTCGCCGGTGTCGGCCACTACCGTGGTGAACTGCCTCAGTTGTTCAAGCTCGTTCATGATTGGGTTCCGTCGGAGGGAGAGGCCATTGTAACGGCGTGGCGCGTGGCGTAAACGTCGGAGATGGGGAATCAATCCGCTACACTACGCGTTTCCCAACGCTTTTCTGGCTGTAGTCATGACTCAGGATGAACTCAAGGCGCTGGTCGCGCAAGCTGCCGCTGACTATGTGAAGCAGGAAGTGCCCGAAGGCGCCGTTCTCGGCGTGGGCACCGGCTCCACCGCCAATCTCTTCATCGACGCCGTGGCGGCGTTCAAGGAGCGCTTTTCGGGCGCGGTGTCGAGTTCCGAGGCCTCCACACGCCGCTTGCAACAGCACGGTTTCAATGTGCTCGATCTGAACGAGGTCGACAGCATTCCCGTCTATGTCGACGGTGCTGACGAGATCGACAACTCGGGCGCGATGATCAAGGGCGGCGGCGGTGCGCTGACGCGCGAGAAGATCGTTGCCTCGGTGGCGGACCGATTCGTCTGCATTGCCGACGGCAGCAAGCTGGTGCCGACGATGGGCGCGTTTCCGCTGCCGGTCGAGGTGATCCCGATGGCACGCGCAGCGGTGGCCCGTAGCCTGGCGGCACTAGGCGGTCAGCCGCGTCTGCGCATGACCAAGGAAGGCGGCATCTACAAGACCGACAACGGCAACGTCATTCTGGATGTCTCGGGCCTGAAGATCGAGAACCCGAAGGCGCTGGAGCAGCAAATCAACCAGCTACCCGGCGTGGTGACCGTTGGTCTGTTCGCTCTGCGCGGAGCAAATGTGCTGTTGCTGGGTACCGAACAGGGCGTGCAGCGCTCGGATTACTGAATCGCATAAGCGTCGTATGAGTGAGAGGCCGGGCGGTGATGGCCCCCCGGCTTCGAATGCCTCACGCGGTGAGCCCATGCTCCACTGCGTAGACGGCCACTTGCACGCGGCTGGCCAGATTGAGCTTCTTCAGAATGTTCTGCACGTGAATCTTGACTGTGCTCTCCGCCACGCCCAGCGCGCGCGCGATCATCTTGTTGCTTTCGCCGCGTACCAGTCCGCGCACAATGTCCCGCTCACGCGCCGTCAGAGGGGCCGCGTCGCCACGCTCTAGCAGGGCAGGTGCGGCCGCCGGAGCCTTGAACTGCTGCACCAGCTTGGCGGTCATCGTGTCGGAGATCACCGGTTCCCCTGCGGCAGCCCGCCGGATCGCGCTCGTCAGCGCTTCGGTCTCGATGTTCTTGATCAGGTAACCCCGCGCGCCACTGCGCAGGGCGCTGGCCAGTTCTTCTCCTTCCTCGGATACCGTCAGCACGATCACCGCGCATTCCGGCAGATCCTCCGTCAGCAGTTGCAGGGCTTCGAGTCCTGACAGGCCCGGCATATTCAGATCGAGCAGGATCACGTCCGGTCGATGCTGTTTGGCCCGCTTGATGCCTTCCACGCCATCGGCGGCTTCGTCGACCACTTCGAAATCGCTCTGCCGCTGCAGCAGCGCACGGACACCCGAGCGGAACAATGTGTGATCGTCGATCAGTAGGATACGGATGGTCATTGGGAAGACTCCTGCGCCGCCAGCAACTCGTCTGGATGCGGCATGGTTTCGCCGCGCGGCAATGATAGTGCGACGCGGACGCCAGCCCCTGGGCGGGCGTCGATCGTCAGGGTCGCGCCAAGCCGCGACGCCCGTTCCTGCATGATGTGCAGACCGACGTGCGCGCTGTCCTGGCCGTCGAATTCGGAAGGATCGAATCCTTCGCCATCGTCCTGGACGACGAGTTGGAAGTCGCGCCCCTGCGTGAGCGAGATCGTGACATGCTCGGCCATCGCATGTTTGCGCACGTTCGACAACGCCTCCTGCAGGATGAACAGCACCTGTAGCTGCTGCTCCGGCTGCAGCGGTGGCCCGCTTCCTTCGATGGTCAAATTGGCGTCCGTACGGCATTGGCGGCGGAAGCGCGCGACGGTGTCCTCCACCGCTGGGCGCATGTCGCCCGTCGTCAGCCGGGAACGGAAGTTGTGCAGCAGTTCGCGCACGTCCTGGTAGCTTTCTTCCACGCCGTGTCGCAGCAGCGGCACGATCTCGCGCGTTTCCGCATTGTCGTTCCGTTCCACCGCATCGCCGAGCAGTTGTACCTGAAGGTTCAGGAAGTTCAGGCCTTGTGCGATGCTGTCGTGCAATCCTTGCGCCACGAGATTGCGCTCTTCGACGACCGCAAGCTGGCGCGCGCTGGCGGCAAGCCGCAGGTGCTCCAGCGCCGTGCCAAGGTGGCGGGCGAGGGTTTGGAGCAGTTGACGATCGGAAGGTGGCAGTTCGCGCGGATTGCGGAAATGCAGGGTGAATGTGCCGAGCGTGCCGCGTGGAGAGTCGAGCCGGAACGCCGCCATGCCCCTGAAACCTTCGCGGCCACAGGGAGATTCTTGTGTTTCGGAGCCCTGACGCACGAACTGGCGCAGGTCCGCTACAGTGATCATGCCCGCTTCAGCTGCGGCCCCGCAGTGGCAGTCATGAATCGCGCTACAGCGGCTGTTCTCCGCCAGTGCGTCCGAAAGTCCCACCGAGGCAAGTCGGTGGAGCTTTCCGTGCGCGGCATCGATCACACGAACGGTCCCGCCGTCGGCTTCGAACTGGCGCATCACGCGCTCCAGGAATCCGCGTGCCATCGCCTCGGCATCGCTGGCCCGATTCAGGAAGGCGGTCATGTCGTAGAGGGCCTCCAAATCCCGATTCTGCCGCGCCAACTCAGCAGTCTTGCTGTCCACGCGTGCCGCCAGGTCCTGATAGAGCTCTTGCAGTTCGTCGGCCATGCGGTTGAAGCCGGCGTTCAGCGTGCCGAATTCATCACGTGTGGCGATGGGCAAGCGCAGCGAGAACTCGCGGGCAGCCATGCGCTGCAGGCCATCCTGCAGACGCAGCACGGGCAGAATGATCCAGAGATAGAGCAGATAGATCACAGCGACCGTGCCAACGCACGCGATGATCGCAAGGCTTGCCTGAGAGAGTCGCAGCAGATCGGTTTTGCTCGCGTTATCGCGTTCGATCAGTTTTACCAGGCTGTCGGCCTCATTGACGAATACTGGCAGGGCATCGATGTAGGCCGTTGCAGGCGTGGTGCTTGCGGTGGCCACCGCAAGCGGCTTCAGGCGCTGCTGCCAGTCCGTGACGACGAGGTCGAGCTTGGCCTGGATCGCGGGTTCGTCGGGCAAGAATAGCGGCCGGGCCGGATTGCCACGGCGCAACTGCGCGAGCGTGGTGTCCAGCGCCGCGACTTGCCCTGCCAGATCGTTGGGACTGCCGCTTTGGGCACGGGTCAGTTCAATGGCGACCCGGTTCGCGCGCATCCGCAGGCTCCCGGCGTCGTTGATGGCGGCGCCGGCTCCTTCCAGCTTCCAGGAGAGATACAGCGTGCCTGAGATCATCCCCAGCACCACCATCAGTGACGCAAACGACAACAGAATGATCCGGGTGGAAAGCCGGTGGCGCAGTGGCGTCAGCCGGACCGCTTCCGGCACGTGGGCGTTGTCAGGCTGGGGGGCAGTGGTATCTGGATTCGTAGGGGCTAGCATTGGGAAGGTGCGACCCGGCGGGTGATATTGCAGGGTGATACTGCAGTATGAGTGGGGACGGGCGGCCCTGCCGCAAATTGTGCCAGCGTGTGATGGTGGCTCTACTGCGCTAGATCAAGGGAGTCTTTGGTTTCAATAGGCTCAACGGGGCACGTGGTATGTCAGCGAGTTTTGGTCCCGATCAAATCCATGCTGTTAACGTGCCCCTAGCATCGTTGCCATATCAAACCATGAGATCGAGAGAAACGACATGTCCACGACCATCACCACGCTGGTGCGGCAACACCGTGATTGCGACGAAGCCATCGAGCAGGTTGAAGCCTGCGTGCGCGCGAAAGACTGGGATGCCGCAGCCGGTGCGTTTGCGCGCTTGGAATTCGCCCTGCAGGGCAATTTCAGTACCGAAGAACAGCGCTTGTTTCCGGCGTTCGAACAAGCTGTGGGGTTTAGCAATGGCCCCACCGCGGTGATGCGCCATGAACATGATGAGGTGCGTGGCCTGCTGGACAATGCGCGGGAATGGCTGGAACTGAAGGATGTTGCCGCGCTGGCGGCCGAACTCGATACCCTGGTTGTTCTTCTGCAGCAGCACAACGTTAAGGAAGAAAATGTACTGTTTCCGATGTGTCAGGCCCAGGTGAAGGGGCTGGACACGCTGTTGGCGGATTTCGCGTCGGGACCAGCCGCTCACCCTTGAGACCTCGAATCGCGCCATGGTGAAAGCCGTCAACCTCGACTACGCGAGTGCACCGCGTCCCGGCCTGGTGTTTGGCTGCCTGATGCCTGCGCCCTGGCTTGGCGTGGTAGCTGGCTTGCTGCTGGTGCTTGGCCCGGTCGACGCGCTGCCGGATCGCTTTGCGCCATTGGCATTGGCGGCCGTCCACGCACTGGCGCTAGGGATGTTGTTGCCGGTCATGCTCGGCGCCTTGTTCCAGATGATGCCGGTCGTTGCCGGGGTATCCGTTCCGTTCGCGGGCTTGGTGTCACCATTCGTCGCCGCAGCGGGCGCCGGGACCGCCGCCGCGCTCGCGGCTGGATTCCTTGGTAGCGGTGCCACGGCATTTCGCTGGGCCGTCGCGACCGGCGGGACGTTCCTGACGCTCGCAGGCCTCTTGTTGCTGGCGGCAGGCCTCAGGGTCGCCGCAGTCGATGCAACCACGCGGACGTTGGCATGGATCGGCGCCCCGTTGATCGTTACGGCACTGGGCGGTGCAGCGCTGGCTGGCCTGTTCGGCGGCATGTGGACGGTGGCGCCCGAACAGGTGCTGGCGCTGCATGTCGTCTGGGGGCTCGGCGGCTGGCTGGCGGCGCTGGTGAGCGGCGTAGCTACCACCGTACTACCGATGTTCTGGCAGACGGAGCGTCTGCCGTCCTGGCTCGAACGCTGTTTGCCTTACGGGCATTGGCTACTGCTGCTGGTCTTTAGCATTGTCGTGATTGCGCGGCCGGGCGGGGCGGTCGAGCGCTTCGCGCTCGTGCCCTGGCTCCTGTTCGCCATGGTGCTTGGCGCCTGCGCATTGAAAGCCGCATGGCGAGCGAGGCGGCGACATGACCCGCAGTGGGTGCTATGGCCAGTGTCCGCCCTGAGCCTACTGCTGGCTGCGTTGCTGGTGACCGCCAGCGCTCTGATGCCGGATCAGATGCCGGCTGCGGCGCAGTGGTGCATCGGCGTGCTGGCGCTGATTGGGGGTGGGGTGCTGCCCGTGAACGCGATGCTGGGCAAGATCGTGCCATTTCTCGTCTGGTTGCATCTACGCCGGCTGTTGCCGCCACGCGCGCGCGTCCCGGCGATGCAGGTGATCATCTCGCCGGACAGTCAGAAGAGGCAGGGGTGGATGGTGCTGGCGGCATTCCTGGTGCTGCTGGCCGTGCCGCTGGCGCCGGGGTTGCTGGCGAAGGTTGGCGGTGTACTGTTCGCCATCACGAACGGATGGCTGGGCGTGCAATTGCTGCGTGCCTTGCGCTGTATGCGCGTCATGCGCAAACAGGGGGGGCTGCCACCACGGGTGGCGGCAGCCGTGGCGGAACATGGTGTTCCGCCGAACTGAGCATCAAGCCATGCTGACGGCGCGGGCGGTATCTTCGGTCAGATCCGCCGGCTTCTCGCCTGTCAGCAGATAGTGCATCAGGTCCGCAACCGGACGGATCGCCTCGCCGAAGGGTAGCGTGCCCTTGCCACGGAAGAACAGGCCACGCTCCACATCGCCACGCACTGCCTGTGCCAGTTTGAGGTCGATGCAGAACTGGCCGATACGGGCGATACCATCTCGCAGGCCACAGGCCTGCAGGCAATCGAATCCTTCCAGACAATCGCGCGTTTTCGCACGGCGCTGCAAGCGGCTCTCTGTAGATAGGTACTTCGCCAGCCAGGGCGTCAGCACGGCACGGGCGGGCAGACCGGCTACGCTCGTGAATTCGCGCAACGTTTCCGGGCGCGCCGTGGCCAGTACGTGCTTGAAGGCTGGATGCGCGTCGGATTCCTCTGTGACGGCGAAGGCGGTGCCGACTTGCACCGCAGCGGCGCCTTTGTCGAGCCAATGCCGGATCTTGGTGTGGCTGTTCATGCCGCCGGCAAGAATCAGCGGGATGCTGCCCCACGTCAGGCCCAGCGTCTTGAACAACTCGCGGCACTCGTCCAGCACACGGTCGAACGAAAAGCGGTCGTCGCCAATATCCTCGATGGCTGACGCACCGAGGTGGCCACCCGCATGGGCGGGATGCTCGACCACGATGGCGTCCGGCAGTCGGCCTTTCTTCATCCAGCGGCGGATTACCAGTCCGATGCCACGCGATTCCGAGAGGATCGGAATCAACGCCACTTTCGGGTGGTCGGCGGCGAGATCGGGTAGGTCCAGCGGTAGGCCGGCACCCATGACGATCGCGTCGGCGCCGCTCTCACAAGCCTGACGAACCAGTTGCGCGTGCGAGCCGACGGCCTTCATCACGTTCACGGCGATCAGGCCACGTCCTTCCGAGAGTTCGCGCGCGGCGCGGATTTCGCGGTCCAGCGCCACCAGGTTGGCGGCCTCGATGCGTGCCTTGTCACGCGTACCGGCGGTTTGCGCCATCAGGTCGGGATGATGGTGGCGCAAGTCGATACTGGCAATGGTGCCAACGCCGTTCTGACTGGCAACGGTTCCCGCCAGCCTGTGCGCCGAAATGCCGATGCCCATGCCGCCCTGCACGATCGGCAGCAATCGCCGGCCGGCCAGCGTCAGCCAATGCTCTGTCATGTTGAATTCACCTTGTATGCGTAGTAGTGACGGGCAAGCGTGGCACAGGCTCCGTGTCCCACTCTTGTCGAATATCAAAGTAGATGCTGGCGCGTACTATCGGCGTAGCTCTGGCGAACTACGCGTGGATCAAGCGTTGCTCGGCGATGTCGCTGAACGGTCGTTCGCGTACATTGCCGCAAGTTTCATCGAGCCGAGCCGAGCCCCGATGGACGCGGCCGAGCGCATCGATCAGAAGGATGCCAGCGCCCTTGGCCTTGCTGGCGCACGCGATACGCTCGCGAATGGCCCCCAGATGGTGTGGCGCGCGTGTTGAGACCCAATGCAGCAGATAGGCGCTGCTGGCCGCGTGCTGGCTGGTGACGAAGTCGCCTGCATTGCCTTTCTGCGCTCGCATCCACACATAATCGAACAGCCACTCGAGCGAAGCACGCGTCATATCACGAAGTGATGTGTTCTGGGCGGAGTCGTGCGCGCAGTCCGCAGGGCAGGGCTGAGAGAGATGAAACCTGTCGATGCGCTCGCTGTCCGCCAGGGCCACCACCGCGGGCAACTCCGCAGCGTTCATCGGGCTCAGTGCCATGCGCATCCCGACTCTCAGGTGGGCGTTGCGGGCAGCACGCAGGCCGCGCAAGGCGCGTTGGTAGGCGTGGCGGGAGCGTTGCACATGGTTGTGCGTGTACTGCAGCCCGTCGATCTGGATACCGACGTAGTCGAGACCATAGGCAGCCAGCTTGACGGCGTTCATGCCTGTCAGGCGGCTACCGTCCGTGGACAGCAGCACATTGAGGTCCAGCTCGCGGGCCCGGGCGATGATCTTGAAGAAGTCGGAGCGTGCCATCGGATCGCTGCCAGAGAGGATCAGCGAGCGAACCCGGGCGAGATGGAGTTGCTCGAGCAACGCCAGGGACTCGGTGGTATCGAGTTCGGTGCCGGTGCCGGTGCCGGTGCCGGTGCCGGCCGTGGACGGGTCGTGCGCGCACGGATGCCAGATGACAACGGGGCTTTCGTCATTGCGGCGATCGCGGGGCAGGGCGGAGGTTGGCGCGCCGTCGCACAGCGCTTCCATGAATCGGGACACGCGGAGCATGATCAGACGTTTCCTGTGGCTGGCAGCCGAAGACCGGTTTTCTTGAGGATCCGGGTCGACCAGAGTACGTCGTGGGCCCGGCAGGCATCACCCAGCAACGCTGCGATCCGGGCGACGAGTTCCTGTGCTTCCTCCCGCGTATGCGCGTGGACCATCGCGAACAGGTTGTACGGCCAATCCGGGGCGTGGCGCGTGCGGCGGTAGCAGTGACTCACGAACGGCAACGCGCCAACGCGTTCGCCGAGCGTGTCGGTATATGCGTCGTCAACGTCCCAAACGGTCATGCCGTTGGCCCGCCAACCCAGCAAGTAGTGATTGGGCACCGCGCCGATCCGGCGCAAGGTGCCAAGTGTCTGCATGGCTTGCAGCCGCGCAATGACCTCGCTTTCGTCGATGCCGAGCGACGCGCCGATGGCGGCAAAGGGTTCAGGCACGAGTGGCAGCCCTTGTTGCGTGGCGCGAATCAGTGCGAGGTCGAGCGAATCGTGGGTCATGTCGGGAGATGGAGGTGCACGAAGTACTCGCGTTCCTTCGGAAACGGCAGGACCTTCACGCCCGCGGCCACCTCGATGCGTTCCAGGGTGGGGGTGACATCCTCCGCGCGCGCGACGGCCAGCACGAACCACAGGTTCAGGTGATGTGTGCGCTCGTAGTTGTGGGCGACTTCGGGAAAGGCATTGATGGCTTCGATCACGGCGTCCAGGCGATCGGCAGGGGCATGGCATGCGCAGAGCATGAAGCGCCCCCCAACGCGTTCGACCTGGTACATCGGCCCGAAACGCGTCAGGATTCCCGCATCCAGCAGCGCCTGCAGCCGGGCAAGCAACGTGCCCTCGTTGATGCCGAGCGACCGCGCCGCGTCGGCGTAGGGCCGACGCGTAACGGGCAGTCCGAGTTGCAAGGCGTTGATGATGCGGCGGTCCAGGTCGTCCGGCGTCATGGTCACATCCCGAAGCGCTGCGCGCGCGAGGTGAAGAAGATGCCGCTTGGATGGTCCGCCGGCAGCGTGGCCAACGGCTCGTAACTGGTCGTGTCGTAGACCACCACGCGATTGTCGTCGCGGCACGACAGCCAGACTGCCTCGCCCTTGGGCGTGAACTCCATGTGCAGCACGCCACGGCAAGGCTTGAGCGTGCGCACGACCTTCCGGGTGGCTGTGTCGATGACCTGGACGGTTTCGTTGTTCGGGAACGCGAAGTTCACCCAGACCTGTCGTCCGTCAGGCTGCGCCATCACGAACACCGGCTGGCCCGCAACTTCCACGCGTCCGGCTTCCTGCCAGCCGTTGGCGGTATCGGCGATGAGCACTTCATGACGCCCGATGGCGGGCAGCCATGCCTTGCCCTGCGCCATGGCCCAGCCGCGCAGGTGCGGCATCTTGTAGACGGGCAGCGGTGCGGAGCCACGTCCATAGCCGGACAGGACATGCCGCGCGGCAGGCGGGGATTGCCACAGGTCCACCAGCGCCAGGCCGTCCTCCCCGAACAGTCCCGCCAGATACCAACGGCCGTCGGGCGTCACCAGCCCGTCATAAGGCTGCTTGCCTGCTGGCAGCTTGGTGACTTTGGGGTGGCGAGGGTCGGCTACGTCGATGATCCAGATCTCGCCTGCCTCGAACAGGCTCGCCGCCAGCCGCTTGCCGGGCAGGTCGGCCAGACCGACAACCTTCGAGCGTCGCCCGTCTGGGCCGATGGCGGGGATGTCGGCGAGCGGTTCGAGCGTGGCGGCATCGAACAACCGGATGCCACCGGGCTCGTAATTCTGCGCGGCCACCACGCGGCCATCCTGGGTAATGGCGCCGCCGATGCTGTTGCCTGCCTGGATGGTACGGTGGGTCACCTTGGCATTCAGCAGGTCCACGCGGGTCAGGCCACCGTCACGGCCGAAGACGTAGGCGTACCGGCCGTCGCGCGCGAAGACCACGCTGGCGTGCGACAGGTCACCGAAGCCATCGATCGTGGCCAGTCGGGTCATGCCCGAGGTTTCCACGACCTGGATGCGGCCGGCTGCGCGCTCGACCACGACGCCCATATCGCCGGTGCCACGTACCGCGGTGGCGCAGCCGGCGAGCAGCGCGCTCAGTGCCAGCACGACGGGAAGTGCGGTGCGGCGCATCATGGTTTCGGTACGGCGGGCACTTGCCCGGATTGGAGTCGATCGATCAACCATCGTGCTTCGTCCTGTGTCATGAATGGCCGCCACGGCGGCATCGCGGTTCCCGGCCTGCCCTGAAGCACCGTGGCGACGAGTCCGTCGCGCGGTTTGTCGGCTAGCGCCGCAGCCGTCAGCGGTGATCCGAGCCCTCCCTGCAGCGTCATGCCATGACAGGCGCCGCAGTCATCGCGTAGCAGGCGGAAGAGCTCGGCTTGTCTGGCAGGCGTCGGGGCGGCTGCCGGTGGCTCGGCGGCGATAGTCGTGGCGGCAATACACGAAAGGATGGGAATGCAGATCCAGCGCAGGGTTGGCATGGGTTCGCCAGCGAGTGGGGCAAATGCCGACATCATTATTAAGAACCCAGCATTTCGGCTTGACCGCTGTCAATGCTGGGGCGATTCGACGGTTGACGATGCGGGCGCGCCTCAGGTGTCAGAGGGCAGACCAGCGGCAGGAAGTCGTCTGCACGTTCCGAGTAGGCCAGCAGCGCGCCCGCCTGGAGGTCGAAGTACCAGCCATGCAGCGTGAGCGCGCCGCGCTCGCAGGCCTCGCGGACGAACGGAAAACTCTCGAGATTGCGCAGCGACACCAGGATCGCCGCTTGTTCGCATGCGCGCTGCCGTTCCGCGGGACTGGCGTTGGGCAGCGTCTGCTCGACCATGCGCCGGGCAGGGCCTGCAATGCGGACCCAGGGCCCGATAAAGTCCTGCGGCGCGTTCGTATCGTCGTTTTGCGGATGGGCCAGCAAAGCACGGATGCCGCCACATCCAGCGTGGCCCATCACGATGATGCGGACCACATGCAGTTGCTCCACGGCGAACTGGATCGCCGCCGAGACACCGTGGAGCCGCCCGCTGGCGCCATCCCCGCACGGAGGTACGAGGTTGGCGACGTTGCGCACCGTGAACAGCTCTCCCGGGTCGCAGCCGAGCAGCAGGCCCGGGTCCACGCGCGAATCGCTACAGCCGATCAGCAGCGTCTGAGGCTTCTGGCCCGTGCGCAGGGCATCGAAGAGTTCCGGCCTGGCCTCGAAGTAGCGCCGCTGGAACCGTTCGAAGCCCTTGAGCAGACGTTCGATCTCGTGCATGGGGACACGGCCTTACCGGCCCCGGACGAGTTGCCAGGCGCGTCCCAGGTAGGTCACCGAGGCAAAGCCGCTCCAGACGTGCACCAGTCGCGTGAACGGGAAGATCGCGAACAGCGAGATGCCCATGAACAGGTGCGCCTTGAAGAGCAGCGGGGCCTCGGCCACATAGCTGGCGGCATCCGCGCGCAGCGTGACGACGTGCTGCGCCCAGGTCATCAGTTGCACCATCATGTGGCCGTCCATATGGCTGGCCGACTCGAAGATCGTCGACAGACCCAGTAGCAGCGTGACCAGCAGCCACAGCAGCAGGACCTTGTCACCGAAGCGCGTGACGGCGGACACGCGTGCGTTGGTCAGGCGACGATGCAGCAGGATCAACAGGCCGGCCAGGCACATCGTGCCCATGACGCCGCCGGCGCTCATGGCGATGGCCTGCTTGAGGCCATGCGACACGCCAAGCGTGTCCCACACCACGACCGGCGTCAGCAGGCCGACGAGATGGCCGAAGAACAGGCCAAGGATGCCCACGTGGAACAGGATGTTGCCGGTGCGCAGGTTACCGCGATAGAGCATCTGCGAACTGTCCGACTTCCAGGTGTACTGCTCGCGCTCGAAGCGCGCCAGGCTGCCGAACAGGAAGATGGCGGCTGCGATGTAGGGATAGATCCCGAAGATAAATTGATGGACCAGGTTCATGGTAGTGGCTCTGGTTGGTTCCTTGTAATGGACGGGCTCACGGGCGAGGGGACGGCGCGGCGCGCTTGTGGAACGTGATCACGTCGACGGCTGGTTTCACGCCAAGCAGCGGTTCCACGCCATCGGCGCCGGGGCCGAACGTTTCCATGGCTTCATCCATGTCACGCACCGGAGGATCCTGCTGCGCGACGGGCTGCACATCGGTCAGCGTGCGCAGCACCCTGAAGACGGCGGCATATGGACTTTCCTTGCGGGCCAGGCGGTCGCCGATGGCGGCCAGCACGTGGATCGCGTCACCGAGCAACTGCTCCGCGCGCTCCTCCTTGCCATCGAGCGACAACGCGCCGAGATACTCCAGGAACAGCGGCACGTAGTCGGGAAGTTCGGTCTCCAGCGGCTCGAAGCCGTCACGACGGTACTCGTCGATCAGGTCGACCATGGCCTGGCCGCGGTCGCGGCTTTCGCCATGCACATGCTCGAACAGATGCAGCGAGTGGGACGGGCTGCGATCGAACGTGGCGACGTAGTTCTCCTGCAGCTCGATCAGCGGGCGGCTGCGCAGCTCGTCGAGCAGCGGCGCCAGCATGTCCCGCGCCTGCGGCCATTCGACCAGCGCGAGGTTGGCTTCCTCGAGGCTGTCGAGCCATTCCTGTTCCGGGTAGCAGAGCAGGGTGCTGAGTACCTGATGAATGGGCATGATTCGAACTCCTTCCTTTAACCGGTGATGGCCTTGCGGCGCGAGCGCGGCAAGTCGGCGTACGACACTTCTGGCTTGGGCTTCTTCGTGCCGAACAGCGAGCCGTCCGACGTGCCACCCGAGCAGCCGTTGCCGAAGCTGAAACCGCAGCTTCCCTTCTCGTCGAAGCTGTCTTCCGCCATTTCCTTGTGGGACGACGGCACGACGAAGCGGTCCTCGTAGTTGGCGATGGCCATGATCTGGTACATGTCCTCGACCTGCGCGGGCGTCAGCCCCACCTGTTCGAGCACGGCCAGGTCCTGCAGGCCGTCCACCGATTCAGAGCGCTTGTATGCGCGCATCGCCAGCATGCGTTCCAGCGCGGACAGCACCGGATTCACATCGCCTGCGGTCAGCAGGTTTGCGAGGTACTTGACCGGAATGCGCAGGCTCTTCACGTCCGGGATCACGCCGTTCATGCCCATGAAGCCCGATTCCGCGGCCGACTGGATCGGCGAGAGCGGCGGGATGTACCAGACCATCGGCAGCGTGCGGTATTCCGGGTGCAGCGGGAAGGCCACCTTCCACTCGCAGGCCATCTTGTAGACCGGCGACTTGACCGCGGCGTCCAGCCAGCTCTGCGGGATACCCTGACGCAACGCCTCGGCCTGGATCTTCGGATCGTGCGGATCGAGGAAGACGTCGAGTTGCGACTGGTACAGATCGCGCTCGTCGGCCACGGACGCGGCTTGTTCGATGCGGTCGGCGTCATAGAGCATCACGCCGAGATAGCGGATGCGGCCCACGCAGGTTTCCGAACAGACCGTCGGTTGCCCGGCCTCGATACGCGGATAGCAGAACACGCACTTTTCGGCCTTGCCGGTCTGCCAGTTGAAGTAGATCTTCTTGTACGGGCAGCCCGACACGCACATGCGCCAGCCGCGGCACTTGTCCTGGTCGACCAGGACGATGCCGTCTTCCTCGCGCTTGTAGACCGAGCCGGAGGGGCAGGACGCCACACAGGTCGGGTTCAGGCAGTGCTCGCACAGGCGCGGCAGATACATCATGAAGGTGTTCTCGAAGGTCGAGTACATGTCCTTCTGAATATCCTCGAACAGCTTGTCGCGGCTGCGCTGGTCGAACTCGCCCCCGAGGTCGTCTTCCCAGTTCGGACCCCATTCGATCTTCTCCATCTTCTTGCCGGTGATTGCCGATACGGGACGCGCCGTGGGCGGCGTCTGCATCAGCGGGGCGTTCTGGAGATGCTCGTAGTCGAAGGTGAACGGCTCGTAGTAGTCGTCGATCTGCGGCAGGTTCGGGTTGGCGAAGATGTTCGCCAGGATCTTTGCCTTGCCGCCCTGACGGGGCGTGAGGCTGCCGTCGGCATTGCGCTTCCAGCCGCCTTGCCATTTGTCCTGGTTCTCCCATTCCTTCGGGAAGCCGACACCGGGCTTGGTCTCGACGTTGTTGAACCATGCGTACTCGACACCTTCACGGCTGGTCCATACGTTCTTGCACGTCACGGAGCAGGTATGGCAGCCGATGCACTTGTCGAGGTTCAGCACCATGGCTACCTGGGCACGAATCTTCATTACCTTGCTCCTTCGATCTTTTCTGCTTCGTTTGCAGGGTTACGTTCTTCTCGTAGCGGCTGGTCGAGCCAGTCCACCTTGTTCATCTTGCGCAGGATCACGAACTCGTCGCGGTTGCTACCGACGGTGCCGTAGTAGTTGAAGCCGTAGGCCAGTTGCGCATAGCCGCCGATCATGTGCGTGGGCTTGGTCACCGCGCGGGTGACCGAGTTATGGATGCCGCCGCGCATACCGCTGGTCTCGGCCCCAGGCACGTTCACAATCTTTTCCTGGGCGTGGTACATCAGGCACATCCCTTGCGGAACGCGCTGCGATACGACCACCCGCGCCGTCAGCGTGCCGTTGACGTTGAAGACCTCGACCCAGTCGTTGTCGCGAATGCCGTTGGCCTTGGCTTCCACTTCCGAGATCCATACGTGCGGGCCGCCGCGGGACAGCGTCAGCATCCGCAGGTTGTCGGAGTACGTGGAGTGGATGCCCCACTTCTGGTGCGGGGTGATCCAGTTCAGCACCAGTTCGGGGTTGCCGTTCGGCTTCTTGCCGAGCATCGGGCTGATCGTCTTGGTGTCGATCGCCGGTTTGTACACGCACGCGCCTTCGCCGAAGTCGAGCATCCAGCGGTGATCCTGGTAGAACTGCTGACGGCCCGTCAGCGTGCGCCATGGAATCAGCTCGTGCACGTTGGTGTAGCCGGCGTTGTAGCTGACTTCCTCGGACTCGAGTCCTGACCACGTCGGCGCCGAGATGATCTTGCGCGGCTGGGCCTGCACGTCGCGGAAGCGGATCTTGTCGTGCTCGCGGCCGACGGCCAGATGCGTGTGGTCGCGGCCGGTGATCTTCGACAGCGCGTCCCAGGCCTTGACGGCCACGTGGCCGTTGGTTTCGGGCGCGAACGTCAGGATCATCTCCGCGGCGTCGATCGCGGTTTCCAGGCGCGGACGGCCCTGGCTGACGCCAGGCTCGGTCACCGTCTTGCTCAGGTGGCCGATCTCGTGCACTTCGTGCTCGGTGTTCCAGTTGATGCCCTTGCCGCCGTTGCCAAGCTTGTCGAGCAGCGGGCCGATCGACGTGAACTTCTTGTAGATGTCGTGATAGTTGCGTTCCACCACGGTCATCGACGGCGCGGTCTTGCCCGGGATCAGGTCGCACTCGCCGTGCTTCCAGTCCTTCGGCTCGAACGGCTGGCCCAGTTCACCCGGGGTGTCGTGCAGCAGCGGGGTGCAGACCAGGTCCTCGCGTGTGCCAAGGTACGGGCCGGCAATCTCGCTGAACGTCTTCGCGATCGCCTTGTAGATTTCCCAGTCCGTCTTGCTTTCCCAGAGCGGCTGCACGGCTTCCGAGAGCGGGTGGATGAACGGGTGCATGTCGGACGTGTTCAGATCGTCCTTTTCGTACCACGTGGCCGTCGGCAGCACGATGTCGCCGTAGAGGCAGGTGGTGCTCATGCGGAAGTCGAGCACGGTCAGCAGGTCGAGCTTGCCTTCGGCGGCTGGCCGAACCGTGACTTCGCTGGGCTTGATCGCATCGTTCTCATCGCCGAACACGGCGTTCTGCGTGCCGAGCAGGTACTTGAGGAAGTACTCGTGGCCCTTGCCGGAGCTGCCGAGAATGTTCGAGCGCCACACGAACATGTTGCGCGGGAAGTTGGCGGGATTGTCGGGGTCGTCGCAGGCGAACTGCAGCTTGCCGGACTTTAGTTGCTCCACGGTATCCGCGATCGGGTCCTTGCCGGCGGCGCGGGCCTCGGCCACCACGTCGAGCGGGTTCCGGCCCAGTTGCGGCGCGGATGGTAACCAGCCCATCCGTTCGGACTTGGCGTTGAGGTCGAGCAGCGACAGCTTGTCGTAGCGCGCGCGGTCGGCGGTCGGCGCGAGGATTTCGTCGACACCGAGCTTCTCGTGACGCCACTGGCTGGTGTGGTTGTAGAAGAACGACGTGCCGTTCATATGGCGCGGCGGGCGCGACCAGTCCAGCCCGAACGCCAGCGGCGCCCAGCCGAACTGCGGCCGCAGCTTTTCCTGGCCGACGTAGTGCGCCCAGCCGCCACCGCTCTTGCCGATGCAGCCGCACATCATCAACAGGTTGATGATGCCGCGGTAAATCATGTCGTTGTGGTACCAGTGATTCAGCGCGGCGCCAACGATGACCATGCTCTTGCCCTGCGTGCGGTCGGCGTTGTCGGCGAACTCGCGGGCGACCTGGATGACGAGGTTACGCGGCACGGACGTGTGCTTTTCCTGCCAGGCAGGGGTGTAGGGCACATCGTCGTCGTACGACGTGGCGACGTTCGGGCCACCAAGGCCCTGGTCGACGCCGTAGTTGGCCATCTGCAGGTCATAGACGGTGGCCACGTGGACCGTGGTGCCGTCGGCCAGCGTCAGGCGGCGCGTGGGCACGCGGCGCTTGAGCAGGGCATCGTGCTCGCCGCCGAAGTACGGGAAGCCGACTTCGACCACTTCATCCTCATGACCGATCAGTGACAGACGCTGGTCGATCTCGCGGCCGCTGCCGCCATCCTTCATCTCGAGGTTCCAGCGGCCGACCTTCGCGCCGTTGTCGTGGACGGCTTCGCCCCAGCGGAAGCCGATCGAGCCATTCGGCGCGACGATTTCGCCCGTGGCGTCGTCAATGGCCAGCGTTTTCCATTCGGGATGGTTCGCCTGGTCGAGATTGCCGTCCAGGTGCGAAGCGCGGAGGAAGTGATCGGGCACCAGCGTGCCGTCCTGCTCGCGCAGCAGCACCAGCAGCGGCATGTCGGTGTACTGCTTCACATAGTCGCGGAAGTAGGCCGACTTGCCGGTGGCGTGGAACTCCTTGAGCACCACGTGGCCCATGGCCATCGCCAGGGCGGCATCGGTACCTTGCTTCGGCGCGAGCCAGATGTCACCAAACTTGACCATTTCGCCGAAGTCCGAAGACACGGCCACGGTCTTGGTGCCCTTGTACCGCACCTCGGTGTAGAAGTGGGCGTCAGGCGTGCGCGTCTGCGGCACGTTCGAGCCCCACACCATCAGGTAGGTGCTGTTGTACCAGTCGGCCGATTCCGGCACGTCCGTCTGCTCGCCCCAGATCTGCGGGCTGGCCGGCGGCAGATCGCAGTACCAGTCGTAGAAGGACAGGCAGGCGCCGCCGATCAGGCTCAGGTAGCGCGCGCCGGCGGCGTACGACACCATCGACATGGCCGGAATCGGCGAGAAGCCGATCACGCGGTCGGGGCCGTACTGCTTGATCGTGTAGGCATTGGCCGCCGCGATGATCTCGGTGGCAGTCTGCCAGTCCGCGCGGACGAAGCCGCCCTGGCCGCGCACGCTCTTGTAGCGGCGGGCCTTCTCCGGGTTCTGGCTGATCGATTCCCAGGCGGAAATCGGATCCATCGTCTTGCGGGCCTCGCGCCACATTTCCATCAGGCGGCCGCGAATCATGGGGTACTTCACGCGCTGGGCGGAGTAGACGTACCAGCTGTAGGACGCGCCACGCGGGCAGCCGCGCGGCTCGTGGTTGGGCAGATCGGGGCGCGTGCGCGGATAGTCGGTCTGCTGGGTTTCCCAGGTAATCAGGCCGTTCTTGACGTAGACCTTCCACGAGCAGGAACCAGTGCAGTTGACGCCGTGCGTCGAGCGCACGATCTTGTCGTGCTGCCAGCGGCTGCGGTACGTGTTCTCCCACTTGCGGTCCTCGTTGACCACCGCGCCGTGTCCGTCCGAGTAGGTGGACTTCACGCGCGACAGGAACTTCAGTCGATCGAGAAAGTGACTCATTTTGTAGGGTTCTCCTGTGGGGTTCGTTCTGTCAGCACGGCATTGCGGCGTTGCGGCGGGCGTAGAACCACCACGTCACGAGCACACAGGTCACGTAGAAGACGATGAAGCAGTAGAGCGCGGCAAGGGGCGAACCAGTCAGGTCCAGCGAGGTGCCGAAGCTCTTGGGGATGAAGAAGCCGCCGTAGGCGCCGATCGCACCCGAGAAGCCGAGCACGGCGGCCGATTCCTTGCCGGCGTCCTGCACGGCCTGCCGCTGCGAGGCGGCGTCCTTGCCGGCCGCGCGCTGGCGCTCTGTCAGGAAGATCACGGGGATCATGCGGAACGTCGAGCCGTTGCCGATGCCGGTCAGGGCGAACAGCACGATGAAGGCGCCGAGGAAGGCGGGGAAGCTGCCCGCGCCGCCATCGGCGGGCAGGGCGGCCAGCACGGCGAAGACCGCGAGGATCATGCCGATGAAGGTCCAGAGCGTGACGCGGGCACCGCCGAGTCTGTCCGAGATCCAGCCACCAACCGGGCGGGTCAGTGCGCCGACGAGCGGTCCGAGGAAGGCGTAGGCCGTCGGGTTGACGCCGGGGAACTGCGACTTGGTCAGCAGCGCCAGGCCGGCCGAGAAGCCGATGAACGAGCCGAACGTGCCGATATAGAGCCAGCACATCAGCCAGTTGTGCTTGCGTGTGAAGATCACGGCCTGTTCGGCGAACGATGCGCGGGCGTCGGCGATGTCGTGCATGCCGAACCATGCCGCCAGCGAGGCGACGATGATGAACGGCACCCAGATGAAACCGGCGTTCTGCAGCCAGAGTTGTTGCGTGGCGTCGGCCGCCTTGTAGGTCTGCGGTTCACCGCCGAGCGCACCGAACACGGCCACCGAAACCACCAGCGGCGTGACGAACTGCACCACGGAGACGCCCAGGTTGCCGATACCGGCGTTCAGGCCAGTGGCTAGGCCCTTCTTTTCTTTCGGGAAGAAGAAGCTGATGTTGGCCATCGACGAACTGAAGTTCGCGCCGCCCAGGCCGCACAGCAGCGCCAAGATCAGCAGCGTGGGGTAGCTGGTCGACGGGTCGCGTAGCGCGAAGCCCATGCCCACCGCCGGAATCAGCAGCAGCGCCGTGGAGATGGCCGTGAAGCGGCGGCCGCCAAAGATCGGCACCAGGAACGAGTAGAAGATACGCAGTGTGGCACCGGACAGCGCGGGCAGCGCGGTCAGCCAGAAGAGCTGGTTCTTGGTGAACTGAAAGCCGGCGCGGTCGAGGTTGACCGCCACCACGCTCCAGAGCATCCAGATCACGAACGCCAGCATCAGCGCGGGGATCGAAATCCAGAGGTTGCGATAGGCGATTCGCTCGCCCTGGTCGCGCCAGAAGGCCACGTTCTCGGGCTCCCAGCGGGTCAGTATGGAACTTGACATGATATGCAGTTAGGTTGGTTTGGGAGGAGACGGAACTCAGGCGGCTTGCAGGGTTTCGGGCGTCGGCCTGGCGTTTGCCGCGCGCTGGCTGTAGTGCATCCACACCAGACTCACGCAGACCGCGCCGTACATCAGCATGAAACAGCTGGTGCGGATGCCGGTCAGGTCAGCCAGTGCGCCGAACAGGATCGGGAGGATGAATCCACCGAGGCCGCCGGCCAGACCGACCACGCCGGAGACCGCGCCGATGTTGTGTGTGAAATCGTTCGAGATGAATTTGAAGACCGAGGCCTTGCCGACCGCGAACGCGATACCGACCACGAACATCAGGATGGTGAACACCGTTGGCGAGAGCGCGATATGGAAGCTCTCCGGGCCGTTGGCGGTGTGGATCGTGAAGTCGCTCCTCGGGTAGCTGAGCAGGAAGAACGTGACCCAGCTGACCCACATGACCCACCACGTGGTGCGGTGCGCGCCGTAGCGGTCCGAGATCCAGCCGCCGATCGCCCGGAGCACGCCACCCGGCAGCGAGAAGCAGGCAGCGAGGAACGCGGCCGTCTTCATGTCGAAGCCGTACTCACCGATGTAGTACTTGGTCATCCACAGCGAGAGGCCAACGTAGCCGCCGAACACGACCGAGTAGTACTGCGAATAGCGCCAGACACGCGGATCACGCATGACGGCAAGCTGCGCACGCCAGCTGGTGGCCGACGAAACGCGGTGCGCGGGATTGCTGCGCGAGAACAGCCAGAACACGATGGCGGTGATCAGCATCGCCACCGAGTACACCTTCGGCACGATTTCCCAGGTGCCGGCGGCCAGGATCAGAGCGGGCGCGACGAACTTGGTCAAGGCGGCGCCCGAGTTGCCGGCACCGAAGATGCCCATGGCCAGGCCCTGGCGCGAGCGCGGGAACCAGCGGGCCACGTATGGCGTGCCCACCGAGAACGAGCCGCCCGCCAGGCCGACGAACAGCCCGAGCACCAGCAATTGCCACAGCGTATGCGCGTACGAGATCAGCCAGATGGGGATCACCGTCAGCAGCATCAGCACAAAGAACACGATGCGGCCGCCGTAACGGTCCGTCCAGATGCCGAGCGGCACGCGGATCAGGGAGCCGCTCAGCACCGGCGTGGCTGCCAGCAGGCCGAACTCGGTGTCATTCAGGCCGAGTTCCTTCTTGAGCGGAATGCCGAGCACGGCAAACAGCATCCAGACGGCGAAACAGATCGTGAAGGCAAAGGTGCTGGACCAGAGCGTCGTCCAAGCACCGGAAGAGACGGGTTCTGGCTTGCTGGAGGGGAGGTTTGGGGTGGCCATGGCCGGGTTCCGAAGTCACTTTGGGGAGTGACGTCAGATTAGGCCTGTGGCGATTGGCCGACTATTCGCCGGGCGTAGAGGTAGGCGGGGGAGGGGCTATGCGGGACGGACTAGTCCGATCGGCATATGGACGGCGGGAAGTAATGGGGGAGTCGGCCAATTCCGGACCGTGCGGTCGGCGAATCCCGGCAAGGCGGGATTCGATGTGGCGGCCGTTTCCCCCGGGCTCCTCTCCCGCGGGCGGGAAAGGAGCGAGCGGCAGTAGTGCTTAAGCCGCCGGCGGGGGCACGTAGCCTGCGGCCTGGTCGGCGCCGTCGCCGAAGAAGTACTTCTCGGTCTGCTTGATCAGGTACTGGCGCGCCCGCGGGTCGGCCATGTTCAGGCGGTTCTCGTTGATCAGCATGGTCTGATGCTTGAGCCAGCCGGCCCAGGCTTCCTTGGACACGTTTTGCCAGATCTTCTTGCCGAGATCGCCCGGCAGCGGGGGGAAGTCGAGGCCTTCGGCTTCCTTGTTCAGCTTGATGCAATGGACCATGCGGGCCATGAGGGACTCCTTGTTCGTTTGGCCGCTATTGTAGCCAAGCTGGCCGGCCGGGCGGGAGTATCCGCCCATGCCCCTGCCGACCTTGTTGTTACTGCCGCGTCAGAGCTTCTTCATCAGGACCATCGACTTGCGCTGCCAGTTGTAGAGCTTGCGCTTGTCTTCGGGCAGATCGTCGACCGTGGCGTGGACGAACCCGCGCTTGAGGAACCAGTGTTCGGTACGCGTGGTGAGCACGAACAGGCGTTCGAGGCCCAGCGCGCGGGCGCGGCGCTCGATCCGCTTGAGCAGCCGTTCGCCGTCGCCAGTGCCCTGGGCTTCCTGCGATACGGTCAGGCAGGCCATCTCGCCCATGTTCTCGCGCGGGAATTCGTAGAGCGCGGCGCAGCCGAACAGCACGCCATCGTGCTCGATCACCGAGAACTTGTCGATGTCGCGCTCGATCAGATGGCGGCCACGGGGAACCAGCGTGCCATCGGCCTCAAGCGGGGCGATGAGCTGCAGAATGCCGCCAACGTCGTCAAGCGTGGCTTCACGCAGGCTTTCCAGATCGCTGTCGGACAGCATGGTGCCCACGCCGTCGTGCAGGAACAGCTCCAGCAGCACCGAACCGTCCAGCGAGAACGGGATCAGGTGCGCGCGCGGCACGCCGCCCTTGAGCGCTTTGACCAGATGCTGGAGGTAGTACGCGACGTCGGGTGGCAGGTGGTTGTTCTGCAGCCGTTCCACGGCGGTGCGCAGCGACATTTCCTTCATCAGCTTGCCCACCTGGTCGGGCACGCCGGGTACCTCGGTGATGAAGATCAGCTTGTCCGCCTTGAGCGCGCTGGCCGTGGCGCTGGCCACGTCCTCCATTGACAGGTTGAATGCCTGGCCGGTCGGCGAGAAGCCGAGCGGCGACAGCAGCACCACCTTGCCGTGCGATAGCGACATGCGCATCGAGTCGCCGTCGATCTTGCGGACCAGACCGGTGTGCTGATAGTCCACGCCATTGACGATGCCCACCGGGCGCGCGGTGATGAAGTTGCCCGACACCACGGAAAGCTGGGCGCCAGCCATCGGCGTGTTCGGCAGTCCCTGGCTGAACGCGGCCTCAATGTCGAGGCGCAACTCGCCGGCGGCTTCCTTGGCGCATTCCAGCGCGGCATTGTCGGTGATTCGGATGCCTTCCGCGTACTGCGACTGGACATTGCGCAGCGCGAGCTGTTCTTCCACCTGCGGTCGGGATCCGAACACCAGCACGATCTGCATGCCCATCGCGTGCAGCAGCGCCACGTCATTGACCAGTCCGTCGAGCACCCCGGCCTTGACCAGTTCGCCGCTGAAGGCGATTACGAACGTCTTGCCGCGGAAGGCATGGATATAGGGCGCGACCGATCGCAGCCAGTCGACGAACTGCTGCTGGTCCGGGCCGGCGGGCTCGGCAAGCTCCGTGGCGACGGGCGGATTCTGGGTGTCGGGCGCGGCCTTTACGGGCAGCGGGAGCGGGGCGGAGGCAGGATCGGGGTCCTGCTGCGGGGAGTCGGTTCTGGCGTTCATGCGGCGGATTATAATCCCGGCCAATGTCAGCACAACGCCCCGCCAAACCTGTTCCGTCCCGGCCCGCCGAGGCCAAGACTTCCCCGGTCCCTCCGAATCCCGCCAAGCGGCCGGCGGAGGCCGCTGCACGCGCGCCTCGCTCGCCCGGCGGGCCTCGCCAGCCCCGTGCGCCGCAGCCGGCACGGCTTGCCAATCCGATACCGGAAATCGCGTTTCCGGAGGCCTTGCCCGTCTCGGCACGGCGCGAAGAGATCGCCCGGGCACTGCAGGCCAACCAGGTCATTATCGTTTCCGGCGAAACCGGCTCGGGCAAGACCACCCAGTTGCCGAAGATCGCGTTGTCGATCGGGCGGGGCCCGGCACGCGAGGGCAAGCCCGGCGGCGGGCTGATCGGCCACACCCAGCCCCGCCGGATTGCGGCCACCTCCACGGCCAAGCGGATCGCACAGGAGCTGGGCACGCCGCTGGGCGAGACGGTCGGGTATCAGGTCCGGTTCAACGACACGATGTCGGCCGGGGCGTCGGTCAAGCTGATGACCGACGGCATCCTGCTGGCCGAGACGCAGAATGACCCGCTGCTGCGCGCCTACGACACGATCATCATCGACGAGGCGCACGAGCGCAGCCTCAACATCGACTTTCTGATCGGCTACCTGCGCCAGATCCTGCCGAAGCGGCCGGATCTGAAGGTGATCATCACGTCGGCAACCATCGACGCCAAGCGCTTTGCCGAGCATTTCGCGCGCAACGGCAAGCCGGCGCCCGTGATCGAGGTCAGTGGCCGGCTCTATCCGGTGGAGGTGCGCTACCGGCCGATACAGGCGGATGCGCCGGCCGACGGCGCCCCGCGCACCGAGAAGGCCCGGGAGCGCGATCTGTACGACGGTATCGTCGACGCCGTGGACGAACTCTGCCGGGTCGGGCCCGGCGACGTGCTGGTGTTCCTGCCGGGCGAGCGGGAGATCCGCGAGGCTGCCGAGGCGCTGCGCAAGCATCATCCGCCGCATACGGAAATCCTGCCACTGTTTGCGCGGCTGTCCGTGCAGGAGCAGGAGCGTGTGTTCAAACCGTCGAACGCGCGGCGCATCGTGCTGGCCACCAACGTGGCGGAGACGTCGCTGACGGTGCCTGGCATCCGCTACGTGGTAGATACGGGGCTGGCGCGCGTCAAGCGCTACTCGTACCGCAACAAGGTCGAGCAACTCCAGATCGAATCGATCTCGCAGGCGGCGGCCAACCAGCGTGCCGGCCGATGTGGCCGGGTGGCGAACGGTGTCTGCATCCGCCTGTACGAGGAAAGTGATTTCCTGGGCCGCGTGCGCTTCACCGATCCGGAAATCCTGCGCTCGTCGCTGGCAGCGGTCATCCTGCGCATGAAGGCGCTGCGCCTGACCGATATCGAGGCGTTTCCGTTCATCGAGCCGCCGCTGGGCCGTGCCATCGCCGACGGCTATCAGTTGCTGCAGGAACTGGGCGCGTTCGACGAGGCCAACCAGCTCACCGGCGTTGGCCGCCAGTTGTCCAAGCTGCCGCTCGACCCCCGCGTGGCGCGGATGATCCTGGCCGCGCGCGACCAGCAATGTCTGCGCGAGGTGCTGATCATCGCCAGCGCGTTGTCCGTGCAGGACCCGCGAGACCGCCCGCAGGAGGCCCAGGAGGCCGCCGACCAGGCGCATCGCAAGTTCATGGACGAGAAGTCCGAGTTCCTGGGCTGGGTCAAGCTGTGGAAATGGTTCGAAGACGCCGTCGCGCACAAGAAGACCAACCGGCAGTTGCAGGAGCAGTGCCGTGCCAACTTCCTGTCGCATGTTCGCCTGCGCGAATGGCGCGATGTGCATTCGCAGTTGCTGACCACGGTGACGGAGCAGGGCTGGCGCCTGAACGAGAGCGAGCCGACCTTCGAGCAGGTGCACAAGGCGCTGCTGACCGGCCTGCTCGGCAACGTTGGCCTGAAGCTGGATGAATCCGACGGCAAGGGGCGCGAGTACCTGGGCGCGCGGGGCATCAAGTTCCACCTCTGGCCGGGCTCGCTCATCGCGCGCAAGGTGGGGCGCTGGATCATCGCGGCCGAATTGGTGGAAACCAGCCGCCTGTACGCGCGCACGCTGGCCCGTATCGAGCCGGAATGGGTCGAGCAGGTCGGCAGCCATCTGCTCAAGGTGAGCTGGAGCGAGCCGCACTGGGAGAAGAAGGCTGGGCAAGTGCTGGCGCTCGAGCGCGGCACGCTGTACGGCTTGCCCGTGTACCAGCATCGTCGGGTGCACTTTGGGCCGATGAACCCGGCCGAGGCGCGCGAGCTGTTCATCCGCCACGCACTGGTGGAAGGCGAGTTCGACACGCGGCTGCCGTTCTTCGCCCACAACCAGCGTCTGGTACGCGAGATCGAGAACCTGGAGCACAAGTCGCGCCGTCAGGACGTGCTGGTGGACGACGCGCTCATTTTCGCGTTCTACGATCGCGCGATTCCCGCCGACATCCACAATCAGGTGGCGTTTGAAAAGTGGTATCAGGCGGAGTCCGCGAAGGATCGCAAACTCCTGTACCTGAATCGCGACGAGTTGATGCGGCACGAAGCCGCGGGTATCACGACGGACCTGTTCCCGAAGATCCTGCCGATCGCCGGGATCGATATGGCGCTGACGTACCACTTCGAACCGGGCAGCCATCGCGACGGCGTGACGCTGACGGTGCCGCTGTATGCGCTCAACCAGGTGCGACCCGAGCGCACCGAGTGGCTCGTGCCTGGCATGATCAAGGAGAAAGTGCATCTGCTGCTGAAATCGCTGCCACAGAAGCTGCGCCGCCATTGCGTGCCGCTGCCCGACTACGCAGCCGGGTTTGTCGACCGCCAGCCGTTCGGGGAGGGAGATCTGCTCGATGTGTTGATCGCCGACATCCGCGAGCAGACCGGCACGATGATCAAGCGTGCGGACTTCAAGCTCGAGACGCTGCCTGCCCACCACGCGATGAATTTCAAGGTGATCGACGAGCACGGTCGCCAACTGGACATGGGCCGCAACCTGGCCCAGTTGCGTGCGGAGTTCGGCGGTCAGGCGCAGCAGTCGTTCCAGAACATTGCCGCGCGCGATGTGCCTGCGGCCGAAGCCGGTCAATTCGAGAGCCTGACCTCGTGGTCGTTCGGTGAGTTGCCCGAACTGCTTGAGATCCGCAAGGGCAATCAGACGCTGTTTGGCTATCCGGCGCTGGTTGACCACGGCGATCACTGTGACGTGGAAGTCTTCGACGATCCGCAGGAGGCTGCGCGCATCCATCATGCCGGACTGCGCCGGTTGTTCGCGCTGCAACTGCGAGAGCAGGTCAAGTTCATCGAGAAGAACATCCCGAACCTGCAGCAGATGGCGATGCAGTACATGACGCTGGGCACGCAGGAGGAGTTGCGCAACCAGATCGTCATGATGGCGCTGGAACGCGCCTGCCTGCAGGCGCCCCTGCCGCGCAACGAAGCCGAGTTCAATACCCGCAAGGAAGAAGGGCGGGCGCGGCTGTCGCTGCTGGCCCAGGAAATCGCGCGGCTGGTGGGCACGATCCTCGCCGAGTTTGCGGGGCTGCCGCGCAAGATGCTCCAGGCCAAGCCGTTCGGCTCGGCCTATCAGGACCTGGAAGGCCAGCTGGCGCGTCTGATGACGAAGTCGTTCGTGATCGATACGCCATATGTCCAGTTGACGCACTTTCCGCGTTACCTGAAGGGCATGGCGATGCGGGTGGACAAGCTCAAGGGCGATCCGGCCCGTGACAGCCAGCGCATCCAGGAAATGACTCCGCTGGTGCAACAGTGGCAGCGTGCGGAGAAGCAGCTACGGTCGCAGGGCCGAGGCGCTGCCGATGCCCGTCTCGACGAGTTCCGCTGGATGCTCGAGGAATTGCGGGTGGCCTTGTTCGCGCAGGAACTGCGCACGCCACAGCCAATGTCGGTCAAGCGGCTTCAGAAAGTCTGGGAGTCCATGCAGCGATAGGCCGGTGTCCAAGGGGGGGCTGTCCAGGTTATTTGTATCTAATTGTGATAGACCCTCAAGTTTGATGATTCACGTCATCGTACTGGTCGATTGAAACGTTAGAATGCGCGATTCGTCATGATTTAACGGTCTTATGCTCGCATTGCGTCGTGTTGTGGCTGGCGCTGTTTCGGTCGGCACCCTGGCATTGGCATTGGTGTCCGCACCCGCCCGCGCGGAAGTTGTAGTAATCCTGAATTCAGGTGACGCAAGCGTTACTTTGATCGACAAGGACACGCAGAAGGTGTTGGAGACTTTCCCGATCGGGAAGGAACCCCATCACCTGATCGCCACCCCCGACGACAAATCGCTGATCGTCGCCAATGCGGTTGGCAACGACCTCGTTTTCCTCGACCCGGTGACCGGCAAGGTGCAGCAGCGCGTGCCGAACATCGACGACCCGTACCAGATCGGCTTCTCGCCCGACCAGAAGTGGTTCATCGCCACCGGCAACCGGCTGGACCGCGTCGACGTTTATCGTTGGGACGGCCGCCAGCTCAAGATCGCCAAGCAGTTCCCGCTGGCCAAGACGCCGAGCCACATCGCGTTCACGGCCGACAGCAAGATTGCATTCATCACGCTGCAGGACTCGAACCAGATCGCCGCAATCGATCTGACCACGCTGACCGTGCTCTGGACCATGGAGGCTGGCTCCGCGCCGGCCGGTATCTGGGTCACGCCTGACCAGAAGTACTTGCTGGTGGGTATGACGGGGGCTGACTACGTCGCCGTGATCGACTGGCGTACCCGGACAGTGGTCAAGCAGATCCAGACTGGCAAGGGCGCGCACAACTTCCGCGCCGTGGGCGACAAGCGGCACCTGTTCCTGAGCAACCGGGTGTCTGGCTCGATAAGCATCATCGACCAGCAGACGCTGTCGAAGGTCGGCGAGATCACGGGTCTGCTGCCGGGCCCGGACGACATGGAACTGACCGCTGATGGCAAGACGCTCTGGGTGACGTTCCGCTGGGCGCGCTCGGTTGGCCTGATCGATGTGGCCAGCCGCAAGATGATCAAGACGATCCGTGTCGGCAAATCGCCGCATGGCATCTACTTCCGCACGCGCGCCCCGCTCTATTAAGAAGGTCAGCGCCATGCGCAACTGGATGATCCGGATCGGGGTGGCTGCGGCGGGGTTGCTGGCGAGCGCCTCGCTTGCTCTGGCGGCCGACGCCAGCCCCGGAGCCTGCCGAGCCGGCACGCTCTATCTGACGTTTGACACTGGCAGCATGAGCCAGGCGGAACTGATCGCTCGCACGTTGCGCAAGCACCATATCCGCGCGACGTTCTTCCTGGCCAACGAGCCCACGGTCAACCACGATAATTCGCTGGATCCAACTTGGGCGGCTTACTGGAAATCGCTGGCTGCCGACGGTCATGCCTTTGGCACCCACACCTTTGACCATGTCTACCTTCGCAGCGCGAAGGGTGGCGAGGGCGGCAAGGTCGTCATGCGGCCGCAGTTCGGGGCGCAGGGTGGCAAGGACGTGGCGATGACCGAGGAATCGTTCTGCAAGGAACTGCGCCGGAGCGTGCAGGCCTTCCAGTCGATGACCGGTCAGCCGATGGTGCCGCTGTGGCGCGCTCCGGGTGGCCATACGTCGCCGAAGACGCTGGCATGGGCCGAGCAATGCGGCTTCAAGCATGTGGGCTGGGCGCCGGCCGGTTTTCTCGGCGACGAACTGTCCTCAGAACGCTACCCTAACCAGATGTTGCTCGAACGTGCGCTGCGCGATCTGCGCGATGGCGATATCACGATGGCCCACCTGGGTATCTGGTCGCGCAAGGACCCCTGGGCGCCGGGCGTGCTGGAGCCGCTGATCAGCGGGCTCGAGCAGAAGGGCTTCTGCTTCGCCACGCTGCGTGAGCATCCGCAGTACAAGCACTGGATTGCGCAACGTGGTCCGGTGCGAGTGGAGCAGGCGGGGGAACAACCTCAAACATCGTCAGTATCGGGAGCCAAACGGTAATGTGGGACGCGCTCACCAACTGGCTTAACCTGTGGGTGGGCCAGATCGAAGCCACGGTCTTTCAGAACGTGGTGTTGCCCGTGGTTTATAACCTCGGCTTCGGTGGCTATGCCGAAGACGCGTTCACCGGCACGGAGTGGCTGCTGGTCGGGTTGGTCCAGATCGCCGTGATGGTCCTGATCCTCGGACCGCTCGAGAGACTGCGGCCGGTTGAGGTCGTGACCGACCGCGCGGCCATTCGCACCGATATCCTCTACACGCTCATCCATCGACTGGGGCTGTTCCGGCTAGCGATGTTCTTCCTGCTGGCACCGTTGATGGATGGCATCGAAGGCCATCTGCGATTGCTGGGCTGGCAGCGCGTCAACGTCGAGGACTGGTGGCCCGGCGTGACGTCGATCCCGCTGATCAGCTTTTTCCTCTATCTGGCGCTGTTCGACCTGCTCGACTACTGGTATCACCGGCTGTCGCATACGTACCGCTGGTGGTGGAGCCTGCACGCGGTGCACCACAGCCAGCGCCAAATGACGCTCTGGAGCGACAACCGCAATCATCTGCTCGACGATATTCTGCGCGATTTCGTTTTCGCGGCTGTTGCGCTGGCGGTAGGTGTCGAGCCGTCGCAGTACGTCCTGCTTGTAGCGCTGTCGCAATTGCTGCAGAGCCTGCAGCACGCCAATCTGCGGCTGCACTTCGGCTGGCTGGGCGAGCGCCTGCTGATTTCTCCGCGCTTCCATCGCACGCACCACGCGGTGGGGCTTGGTCATGAAAAACGCGCCACGGCGGAAAAGCCCGCGCGGCTCGGCGGGTGCAACTATGGCGTGATCTTCCCTTGGTGGGACATGCTTTTTGGCACCGCGGACTTCACCGACGTCTATCATCCAACCGGCATCCGCGACCAGATGCCGCCACCTGCCGGGCGTGCGCGTAGCTACGGCGATGGCTTCCTGTCGCAGCAATGGCTTGGCATCAAGCGGTTGCTGCGCCTGGGGTAGGTTCCTTTCTGGTCGGCTCCAGCGCCACTTCGCGCGCATTTCCGAGGGTTTCCGGAAACACGATCGCCGGGCTGTGCTAGGCTCCGAGGGCTTCTTTCACCTCTTTGCCGCATGAACGATATCTTCCGCTCGTTTGGCCGCGCACTGGTCAGCCAGATGCATCCACGGATGCTGATGCTGACCATCGTGCCATTCGTTCTCGCTACCGTCCTCTGGGGCGGCCTGATCTGGTGGGGCTGGGAACCGATCATGGGGACGGCCCGCGCCATCCTCGAAGGCTCGGTGTTCACGAGCTGGATCTACTCGATGCTCGACTGGCTTGGCCTGCAGTCGCTGCGCAGCGTGGTGGCGCCGCTCTTCGTGCTGACCCTGGCGATCCCGCTGGTCATTGCGTCGATGCTGATCTTCATTAGCCTGTTCTCGGTGCCGGTGGTGGTCAGGCAGCTCGAACGCAGCTATCCGGACCTGGCCAAGTCTCACGGGGGCAGCATCGTCGGCAGCGTCTTCCAGACGCTCGGCAGCACGCTGATCTTCCTGGTGCTGATCCTCATTACGCTGCCGTTATGGCTGATTCCGCCGTTCTTCGCGCTGATTCCGCCGGTGCTGTGGGGCTGGCTGACGTACCGCGTGATGACCTACGACGCGCTGGCGGAACATGCCACGGCCGAAGAACGCAAGACGCTCATGAAGCGCCATCGGGTGCCGCTGCTGATGATCGGTGTGGCGGTTGGCTTGCTCGGCTCCGCGCCGACGTTGCTGTGGGTCTGGTCCGCTGTCATCATCTTCCTGTTCCCGCTGGTGCTGGCCGGCACGCTGTGGCTTTACGTGCTGATCTTCATTTTCTCGGCGCTGTGGTTCGGCCACTTCTGCCTGCGCGCGCTGGCGGATCTGCGGGCAGAGCGCGCGGCCGCAGCGCCGCCACCGCCCTTGGCTACCGACGTGATCGAGTTGGCGCCCTCTGACGTGCGCCGCATCGAGCCTTCCTGAAAACAATTCTGAGCGAGCGCATCATGGGTTTTGGTTTGATTGTCATCGGCGACGAGATTCTCTCCGGTCGGCGCGAGGACAAGCACATGCGCCGTGCCATCGAGCTACTTGGCGCGCGCGGGCTGGCGCTGGACTGGGCCGAGTACATCGGCGACGACCGTGAGCGCATCACGGCCACGCTACGCCGCACGCTGGCGGGCCCGGATATCGTCTTCTGCACGGGTGGCATCGGTGCCACGCCTGACGACCACACGCGCCAATGCGTGGCCGCGGCGCTGGGCGTGGATCTGGCCTTGCACCCCGAGGCGCGCGAACTGATCGCATTGCGTATTGCGGAAACGGCCAATGGCGATCCGGTCAAGGCGGATCTGAATCAGCCAGAGAACCAGCATCGTTTCAAGATGGGGGAGTTTCCGGTCGGTGCCCGGATCATTCCGAACAGCTACAACCGCATTCCGGGTTTCTCGGTGGCCGATCACCATTTCATGCCGGGCTTCCCGGTCATGGCGTGGCCGATGATGGAGTGGGTGCTGGACAACAGGTACGCGCACCTGTTCCATCAGGATACCGAGGTGTCGCGCGCCTTCTACGTGTTCGAGGCACCCGAATCGACGCTGACGCCGTTGATGGAGCAGGTGGAGGCGTCGTTCGCCGGTATTCGCGTATTCAGCCTGCCATCAGTCGGGGATGCCGCGCGTGGTGACAAATTCGTGCGGCGCCATATAGATCTCGGCGTGAAAGGGCCGGCCGACATGGTCGGGCCGGCTTACGCGATGCTGCTCGACGGGGTCCGGGCGATGGGATTCGAGATCGTCGAGCAGTAAGCGGCGTATCAATGATTTGTGGCACTCCTCAGGCGCCGTGCCACGGCAGGCCGCGTACGCACCAGCCCTCCATCGTCTTGCGGTGATGATGGTCGTCGCGGTTGCCTTCGAAGCCTTCGAGCACATCCATCGCCAGCAGGTAACCGTTTTCCGTCGCCACGCGCGCCGCGTGTTTCGAGCGGGCGGCGCTGCGGCACAGGAACAGCACCGGCGCGTCGGCCGGTACCCGCGCCTTCAGTTCAGCCACGAAGTTGGCGTTCTGGGCGCCGCCGGGATACGACATCCATTCGATATGGGCGAACTGCTCGTCGGGCAGATCCACGCCGCCCACCCAATCCAGTTCCGCCTGCGTGCGCACGTCGACCAGCACGGCCTTCGGCTCGGCCTGCAGCAGCGCATAGGCCTCTTGCGGAGTGAGGGCGCCGTAATAGGCGAGTTCGCCTTGCTGCTTGCGCGTCTGGGCGGCCTGGAGGAGTTCGTCTCGGGTAGTCATCTTCTGTGACGGAGTCAATAAGAATGGAGGGAATGCGGGGGCTGGCCCGCGCAAGGGCAACAAGGCCAACGCGGCACTGGGAAGCCGGCTGAATCGGCGTTATTCTAGCGCGGCCATTGTGGCAGGCCCGAAAAATGTCCACGCAAGGCGCGGTGGTGGTGCCATGGGGTTGCACCTATATGGTGCCTAATTTCGTGGTGAGCACATAAACAGTGCAAATCCTTGGATTGCGCACCGTTATGGTGTTTGATTGGGGTGAGCGGCGTGCGCGGGCAGTGCACTTCGCCAAGGCATCAAGTTGATTGGCTGGATTGCATGCAATCCGGTGTTTTCGCTCCGGTGCGCGCCAATCCAAGCCAGTGCACGTTTTTCGGGAAGTCGGGAGTCTGGCAGGCGGAAAGGTGGCTTCGGCTGGCACGCTTTCTGCTAACATTCGACGTCCCTTTTGGGGCGGTCCAGGCAGATGACCGCACCAACTTTGGCTTACCCACTTTCCCAGTTTCAGCCCGAATTTCCAGGAGATAGGCATGGCGCAGAGCGTTGCAGATGTGATGAAGCTCGTGAACGAAAACGACGTGAAGTTCGTCGATTTCCGTTTCACGGATACCAAGGGCAAAGAACAGCACGTCTCGGTGCCGGTGTCGCACTTCGACGAAGACAAGTTCGAGAGCGGCCACGCCTTTGATGGTTCGTCCATCGCCGGCTGGAAGGGTATCGAGGCCTCCGACATGCTGCTCATGCCGGATTCGGGTACCGCCTACATCGACCCGTTCTACGAAGAGCCGACGCTGGTGCTGAGCTGCGACGTGATCGAGCCGTCGGACGGCAAGGGCTACGACCGCGATCCGCGCTCGATCGCCAAGCGCGCTGAAGCCTACCTGAAGAGCACCGGCCTGGGCGACACCGCCTTCTTCGGTCCGGAACCCGAGTTCTTCATCTTTGACGGCGTGACCTGGAACATCGACATGCAAGGCTGCTCGGTGAAGATCCAGTCGGAAGAAGCACCGTGGTCGTCGGGCAAGGAATTCGAGCACGGCAACAGCGGTCACCGTCCGGGCAAGAAGGGCGGCTATTTCCCGGTTGCCCCGATCGACACGTTCCAGGACATGCGTTCGGAAATGTGCCTGATTCTGGAATCGCTGGGCATCCCCGTTGAAGTGCACCACCACGAAGTGGCTGGCCAGGGCCAGAACGAAATCGGCACGCGCTTCAGCACGCTGGTGCAACGCGCCGACTGGACCCAGCTGCAGAAGTACGTGATCCAGAACGTCGCGCACACCTACGGCAAGACGGCCACGTTCATGCCGAAGCCGATCGTTGGCGATAACGGTTCGGGCATGCACGTTCACCAGTCGATCTGGAAGGACGGTCAGAACCTGTTCGCGGGCAACGGCTACGCCGGCCTGTCGGAATTCGCGCTGTACTACATCGGCGGCATCATCAAGCACGCTCGCGCGCTGAACGCCATCACCAACCCGGGTACGAACTCGTACAAGCGTCTGGTGCCGGGCTTCGAGGCACCGGTGAAGCTGGCCTACTCGGCTCGCAACCGTTCGGCTTCGATCCGTATTCCGTACGTGTCCAACCCGAAGGGTCGCCGTATCGAAACGCGCTTCCCGGATCCGCTGATGAACCCGTACCTGGGCTTCTCGGCACTGATGATGGCCGGTCTGGATGGCGTGATGAACAAGATCCACCCGGGCGAAGCTGCCGACAAGAACCTGTACGATCTGCCGCCCGAAGAAGACGCGAAGATCCCGACCGTCTGCTCGAGCCTGGATCAGGCCCTGGAGTACCTGGACAACGACCGTGAGTTCCTGACCCGCGGTGGTGTGTTCTCGAACTCGATGCTCGACGCCTACATCGAACTGAAGATGGAAGAAGTCACGCGTTTCCGCATGACGACTCACCCGATTGAGTTCGACATGTACTACTCGCTGTAAGCCGAGTGAGTTGCCGGGTTGTGGCCGGGCAACAGTTGCACCAGGAAGGGGCGGCTTCGGCTGTCCCTTTTTGTTTTGCGGCCACGTTGATCGCTAGAATGGGGCTCTTTTCCTAACCTACATGTCGATGTTCATGGAAGCGATCTCGAGCAGGGTCTTCAGCAATGCCAGCGGCGCGTTGCCGCACCAGATGCGTGTGGGCTTCCCCATTTTGGTGATGGTCGCGGCCATGGCGTTGCCATGGGCCCGGCCTGCCGCCGCGCAGTCGTCCGACGTGTACATGTGTAAGGGCGCCGATGGCGTGCCCGAGTACCGCAATGGCAATCCTGGCAACAGCAAGGACTGCAAGCGGCTGAACCTGCCGGATGTGGTCACCGTACCCGGCTCGCGCGCTGGTGGCGCGCCTTCGGGTGGCAAGTCGGCGGCAGCTACGTCGCCGACCAGCTTCCCGCGCGTGGATAGCGCTACGCAAAAGAGCCGTGATAGCGAGCGTCGCGCAGTGCTGGAAACCGAGCTGCAGACCGAGGAGGCCAGGTTGGCCGGCCTGCGCGCCGAGTACAACAACGGCGAGCCGGAGCGCCAAGGCGGCGAGCGCAATTATCAGAAGTACCTGGATCGCGTCGCGCGGCTTCGTGACGACATCACCCGCAGCGAAGCCAATGTGGCATCGTTGCGCCGGGAGCTTTCCGGCTTGAAGGATTGAGTGGAATGCGCCGCCTGATTCGTGAAGTGTCCCGCAAGGTAGCAGGAACGGACCGCAAGCCGGACGCCGGCGAGCCGGCCGATCGTGATGCGGACATCCTGCCGCTGGGCGGCGCGGCCCTGCATCCGGGCCTGGATGTAGTGGCCAACCCTGTGCTGCTGGTGCGCCAGCCGGGCCTGCGGGTGATTTACGCGAATCCGGCTGCGGAGGCCAGCTTTGCCGTGTCGCGCAAGGCCATGGTGGAACTGTCCCTGCCGGACCTGTTCGGGGCGTCGGAAGAACTCGACAGCATGTTCGAGACGGTGATGGCCCGGCAGGTGGACGTGCGCAGGCAGGATCTGGTCCTGCGGCCGCCATTGCAGGAACCAATGCACGCGCACGTGGTAATCGGTGGCGTGGAAGGCTACGCGAACACAGCAGTGGTCGAGGTACTGCTCAACGAGCAGAAGGTGCGCAGTGACCGCGAGGAGCGCATTCTTGACCTGACCTCGGCGAACAAGGAACTGATCCGCAATCTGGCTCACGAGATCAAGAACCCGCTGGGCGGGATTCGCGGCGCGGCCCAGTTGCTCGAGTTCGAGCTGCCCGAGCGTGCACTCCGGGAGTACACGCAGGTCATCATCAAGGAGTCGGACCGCCTGCAAACGCTGGTGGACCGCCTGCTGGAGCCGCATCGCCATCCGCACATCGTCTCGGACCTCAATATCCACGAGGTGCTGGAGCGTGTGCGCTCGGTGGTGCTGGCCGAGTTTCCCAACGGGCTGGAAATCGTGCGCGACTACGATGCCAGCCTGCCAGAATTGCGCGGCGATATGGAGCAACTGATCCAGGCCGTGCTGAACATCGTCCATAACGCCGCCCAGGCGCTGCACGAGCGTGTTGCGCGCGGCGATGCGCAGATCATCCTGCGGACCCGGGTGGCCCGGCAGGTCACGATCGCCAAGCGGCTCTTCAAGCTGGCATTGGATTTGCATGTGATTGACAACGGCCCGGGAATCCCCGAGGACATTCGCGAGCGCATCTTCTATCCGTTGGTTTCGGGCAGGGATGGCGGTAGCGGGCTCGGTCTCACACTCGCTCAAACCTTCGTGCAGCAACACGAGGGCTTGATCGAATGCGAGAGCAAGCCGGGCTGTACCGACTTCCGTATCCTGTTGCCATTGCACTAACCGCCCGATCGGCGAGACGGTGCGAGCGGCGCGGGGCCCTGCCATCAGCAGGGAATACGGGAGACCACATGACACCGAGCAGACAAGCGACGCACATGAAGCCGATCTGGATAGTCGACGACGATCAATCAATCCGCTGGGTCCTGGAAAAGGCCCTTGCCCGTGAAAGCCTGCTCTCCCGCAGTTTTACCAACGTGCGCGACGTGCTCGCGGCGCTGGAAGAGGACGAGCCGCAGGTCCTGATTTCGGATATCCGAATGCCCGGCGGTTCTGGCCTGGATTTGCTGCAGGCCATCAAGGCGCGGCATCCGGGCCTGCCCGTTATCGTGATGACGGCCTACTCGGACCTGGATAGCGCCGTGGCCGCGTTCCAGGGGGGCGCGTTCGAGTACCTGGCCAAGCCGTTCGATGTCGACAAGGCGGTCGAGTTGATTCGCCGGGCGCTCGAGGAAAGCCTGCGCGAGGAGGAAATGGACGATCGCCTGGTCGATGCGCCGGAAATCCTCGGCCAGGCTCCGGCGATGCAGGACGTGTTCCGCGCGATCGGTCGCCTGTCGCAATCGAACGTCACCGTAATGATCACCGGCGAGTCCGGTACCGGCAAGGAACTGGTGGCGCGTGCGTTGCACAAGCACAGCCCGCGCGCAAATGGTCCGTTCATTGCGCTGAATACGGCGGCAATTCCCAAGGATCTGCTCGAATCGGAACTGTTCGGCCATGAGCGTGGCGCGTTCACCGGCGCGCAGACCATGCGTCGCGGTCGCTTCGAACAGGCCGAAGGTGGCACGCTGTTCCTCGACGAAATCGGCGATATGCCATTTGATTTGCAGACGCGCCTGCTGCGTGTACTTTCGGATGGAAATTTCTATCGGGTGGGGGGGCATAATCCGTTGCGCGCGAACGTGCGCGTCATCGCCGCCACGCACCAGAACCTCGAGACGCGCGTCAAGGAAGGGCTGTTCCGCGAGGATTTGTTCCACCGTCTCAACGTGATTCGCCTGCGCCTGCCGCCGCTGCGCGAGCGTCCGGAGGACATCACGCTGCTGGCCCGCCATTTCCTGCAGAAGAGCGCGAAGGAGCTTGGCGTCGAAACCAAGCGCATGTCCGATGACGCACTGGCCTACGTCAGCACGCTGCCGTTCCCCGGCAATGTGCGCCAGCTCGAGAACCTCTGCAACTGGCTGACCGTCATGGCGCCGGCGCAGACCATCGAAGTAAAGGATTTCCCGCGCGAAATGATCGAGGTGGGGTACGGCGAAAGCAGTGTGTCGCCGATGCGTTCGCCGGGCGAGTCGAGGTCGTCGGGAGAGTACGAGGCTGCGGAAGTTTCTGACTACGGCACGCATGCCACGGGCGAGGGCGACACGATGGTCGCCACAAGACCACCCATGGCCTCTTCGGCTACGTCGTCGGCGTCGGCATTTGCGGCGAGCGCCGTCTCGGCAAGCTGGGAAACGCTGCTGGCTGGCGAGGCAAAGTCGATGCTCGAATCGGGGCAGCCCGAAGTCATGGATGCGCTGACGCGGCGATTCGAGAAAGCGGTGCTGGAAGCCGCGCTCGGTGTCACGCGCGGGCGTCGCGTGGAGGCCGCGACGCGGCTCGGCATCGGTCGGAACACCATTACTCGCAAGCTGCAGGAGCTTGGGTTCGACTGATCGCAGAGTCGTTGGTTTGTGGACCTGGATCGAGAGGCCTCGCGTTCGCGTGGCCTCTTTTTTATTTGATGGTTTCCTCTCAGGGGCTAACCGGCTCTGGCACCCTGTCGACGCGCAGTGACGGTAGCCAGACATCGGGACCCGGCGGCCGCTCGATCTTCCCCCGCGCCGTTACGCGTTTGCCCGTCAGCGCGCGAGCGTCCGCGATGGCAACGCCGCTCAGCTCCCAGAAAGTCATGTCACTGGTTTCGAGCATGACGGTCGGAAAGGGGTCGTTCCCCTTGACGTAGATCTCACCCACCAATGTCTGACGGGCGTCTGCCGGCGAGTTTGTCGCACATGCCGCGATGCTGATTGCGGCAAGTAGCGCGCCGAGGCTTGCTCTCATGCGGTGTCTCCGGAAATGCGGGGCCGCTGCGCAGCCCCTGCATTCACTATTGAATCACGACAGACAGCGTGGAGCCGGCAGGAACCTTCACGGTCTCGCTGTATGTGCCGCTCACGGCGGAACGGACCACCGGCAGGTTGGCGTATGCCTCGAGAGTGGCAGGTATCGATTGCGTCAGTGTCCGGACGGGCAGGAGCGCTTGCGGATCGATCAACGGAAGCGTGAACGGGCCGTCCTGTCGTTCCGGGAACCCAAAACCGGCAGGGCTGGGGGACTTCATTAGTGCGCCCGAAGTCGCGCCGAACCGACGTAGTTGTTCTCCGAGGCTCGATTCCGGCTGCACCGAGCGAATGGCGGAGTCGAGTGCGGCCACGGAGCTGCTGCTGGTATCCGTCAGCAAGTTCTTGTAGAAATCGAGTCCGAGTTGTCGGTTCAGGAATCCGCCGAGCGAGCCGGAGACCGAATAGCTGTCGCATGACGCGGCGAACGGTGTCCACGTTGTCAGGCTGCAGTTGTAAGAGCCGGCCTTGTAGCCAAGGTAGTCCCGGAAGCGAACGTCGCGGATTGCGTTGTAGTTTGCGTCGATCGAGAGGCTTGCGAGGTCCTCCATCATCATGGCCGAAGCCTCTTCCAGCCACTCGTCGAAGCTGTACTTCGGCCCCATGAGCATCCCGCGACGGTAGAAGTTCTGCGCGTGCACGGCCTCGTGCGCCATGGTCAGCAGCATTGTCCTCATGCCATCTTCACCACCCAGATAGAGCGTCTCGGCATCCAGATACAGGGATACGGATTCGTTGCTGAATGGATTGGTTTTCGCCGCCTTCTTGATGGCGTTTCGTCCATAGAAGTAGCCGATCCCACCAAACGGCTGGTCATTGTGGTCGAAGTTCAGGATGACGATATCGATCGGCTGTCCGGTGGCGGGGATCACGTCGAAGTAGGCGTGTTGCCCCCAGAACGGGCCGCCCACCGACTTCAGCATGTCGTAGATTTTTCCTTCCGAGGCGAAGCTGTCTGCGAGGCGGGCAACGATGTCCGGACTTACCTTGGATGCATCGTTCTCCGACCCTTCAACCCAGAAGTTGATCGTGGTGCCATCGGAGGCCTTCAGTTGACGCACAAGCATGGCCGACCGCTCGGAATTGTCGGAGTGGTACCAGGTCCTCACATCATGCACCGCCGCGGGAGTCGGCTCGCTCGTAGCGGAATGGTAGGGCGTGCTGCCACGCTTGCCGGCGAGCGCGACCCAGCCTTCACGGTTGAAGTCGGAAATGCGGCGCTTGGTTTCCTGTGTGTCGTTGTCCCACCGCAGCGCGCTTGCGACAATGCTCGGCATTTGCGAAGTCGTCAGCGAGATGTTCGGCATGGTCCGCGCAATGCCGGTGTGGTTGGTGAAGATTAGCGTCACGTCCTGGCCCTTCAATCCCGAAATGCGAATTGGCATGTCCACGGTGTCTGCAGTGGCGTTGATGCCTTTCCAGACGCCCACCCCGGTCCCCGCGTAGGTGTCTGCATCGACGGCTCCGCAGTTACTGCAGGCCGGTGTCATGACGTTGGTTGGCTTGGGCGGAGAGGGTTCTGGAGTCGAGGGCGCACCGGACGTGGTCACGGGCTGGGAGGATTGATATCCGTCGCCTCCGCCTCCGCAAGCGCTCAGGGCAGTGGCCGCAAGCAGCGCCACAGCAGCGTACCTCGCTCGCGGCGATGTGCGGGATTTGTTCGTCATTGATTGTTCTCCTGGAGTATTGGCATTCCACGCCGTTGCGGCGCAGCAATGCTTATACGGGCGAGAATCGTGAGATAGCTACCCGCTCCAGGAGAACTTCAGCCTTGCTTGATGACTGTCAGGCCAACTGCCTCAGTCCCAACAACCTTTCCGCCATTTCGGCGAAACCTTCGCCACCGGATGCATTGGTGACGTAGGCCGGTTTGTGCGGCAGCAGGTGGAGGATGTCACCCACGTTGGCAACGCCGACCGACAGCGGGAAGTGGCCGAACATCGCGACGTCGTTGGCCGAGTCGCCAATGAACAGCCATTCGTCGCGATGGGCGTCGACGTCGTCACCGAGGAGTTCCTCTACACACAGCCGGCTCATCGATAGTTTGTCATGGTGCCCGAACCATCCATTCACATGGATCGAACTGATCGTTGCCGTCATGCCAGCCTCGCGCATTATCTCGGCGATCCGGTCAACGGCCGGTTGCGGCAGCGGCGGGACGTCCTCGGCATGGTCGATCGCGAGATCGGCAGCATGCCAGGCTTGGTCCGATGCCAGCGCGCAGCCGGGGACCTCGCGCAGGATTTTCTGACCGAGCGCGTGGATGCGAAACAGGTTGACATCGCGCGTTTCCGCATCGTCCAGAAAACGGGTAACCAGCTTGCCATCACGCAGATGCGAGTAAAAGGCGCCGTTTTCGCCGATGATTGCGTCAACCGGCCACAGACGAGTCAGAATCTCCGCCCACGCGATGCATCGCCCGGTTACCGGAATCACATGCAGCCCGGCGCGGGTGAGACGATCCAATGCCAGATACGTGGCTGCGGGAAGGCGGCCATCGGTGGTCAGCGTGCCGTCAATGTCGGTCAGGATGCCGCGCACGCGGCGCAGGGCGGCGTCGGGCAGGGCGGAGAAAGGTTGGGGCGAGGTCATGGCGGCGAATTGTATCTGCGTCCTTGTTGCAAGGGCGATGATTGCGCAGTGTCAATATGCCGCAACAATCTCTTCGGCAAGGCGGGTTTGCCCTGTTTGCCGTGACATAAGAGCGGCGTAACATGCCTGTCACAAAAAATGCATACAGTCGGTCGCTTTTTCAAAAAAATTGGTCGGACCGAACACAGCCTCAGGAGAAATGCCAATGTCTTTTCCACGCACCGCGTTGAAGTTCGCCGCCGTTGCAAGCCTGGCCTTGGCCGGTACGGCCCATGCCGCAGTTGAGATCCAGTGGTGGCACGCCATGCAGGGCGCGCTGAACGACAAGGTCAACGAGATTGCCGACAAGTTCAACGCCAGCCAGTCCGACTACAAGATCGTGCCGGTCAACAAGGGCAATTACGACGAGACCATGGCAGCCGGCATTGCGGCATTCCGCGCGGGCGGCGCGCCGGCCATCCTGCAGGTATTCGAGGTGGGTACCGCGACGATGATGAGCGCCAAGGGCGCCATCAAGCCGGTGTCGCAGGTGATGAAGGACGCTGGCGAGAAGTTCGATCAAAAGGCGTACATCCCGGCAGTGGCGGGTTACTACACGTCGTCGAAGGGCGAGATGCTGTCGTTCCCCTTCAATAGCTCGACGACTGTCTTCTATTACAACAAGGATGCCTTCAAGAAGGCGGGCATTTCCGCTCCACCCAAGACCTGGCCCGAGGTGATGCAGTACTCGGCCAAGCTCAAGGCGTCGGGCCAGAGCTGCGCCTATACCACCGACTGGCAGAGCTGGGTGCACCTGGAGAGCTTCTCCGCCTGGCACAACACGCTCTTCGCCACGAAGAACAACGGTTTTGGCGGCACCGACGCGCGACTGGTCTTCAATAGCCCGCTGCATGTGAAGCACATCACGAATCTGCAGGAGATGGTGAAGAAGGGCTACTTCAGCTACGGCGGCCGCAAGGCGGAGTCGCAGGCCAAGTTCTACAACGGCGAGTGCGCGATGTTCACGGGCTCGTCCGCATCGCTGGCCAATATCCGCAAGAATGCCAAGTTCCAGTTTGGTGTGTCGCAACTGCCGTACTACCCGGACGTGCCGGGCGCGCCGCAGAACACGATCATCGGCGGTGCATCGCTGTGGGTGATGGGCGGCAAGAAGGCCGACGAGTACAAGGGCGTGGCCAAGTTCTTCACGTTCCTGTCGCGACCGGAGATCCAGTCGGACTGGCACCAGGCCACTGGCTACCTGCCGGTGACGATGGCTGCGTATGAGATGACGAGGAAGTCGGGTTACTACGACAAGAATCCGGGTGCCGATGTCTCGGTCGAGCAGATGGTCGTGAAGACCACCGACAAGTCGCGCGGCGTGCGTCTCGGCAACCTCGTGCAGATCCGTACCGTGATCGACGAGGAACTCGAAGCGGTGTGGGCTGGCAAGAAGGAGCCGAAGGCCGCGCTCGACAACGCCGTGGCACGTGGCAACGAACTGCTGGAGCGTTTCCAGAAGACCGCCAGGGAATAAGCCCCTGCGGTGATGGAGCTGAAGCGGGCGGCGGCACAATCGTCGCCCGTTTGCGTTTGTTTTGGGAACCCCCTCGATGGAAAAGCGCGTCGTCTTTCGCTCTCCGTGGTTGCCGTATCTGCTGGTGCTGCCGCAGATCGCCATCACGCTGATCTTCTTCTTTTTGCCCGCCGGGCAAGCGCTGTGGCAGTCGATGCTGCAGCAAGATGCCTTCGGCATCAATCTCGAGTTCGTCGGGCTCGATAACTTCGTTACGCTGTGGAAGGACCCGCAGTACATCGAGTCCTTCCAGACCACTGCGATCTTCGCCATTGGCGTGACGGTGGTGGGCCTGTCCGTGGCGTTGCTGCTGGCGTACTTCGCCGATCGCGTCATACGCGCCGCCACTGGCTACAAGACCCTGCTGATCTGGCCGTACGCGGTGGCGCCTGCCGTGGCCGGCGTGCTCTGGATGTTCATGTTCAACCCAACCCTGGGCGTGGTGTCCTACGCGCTGCGCAAAGCAGGCGTGGACTGGAACTTCCTGCTCAATGGCAACCAGGCACTGCTGCTGGTGGTGCTGGCGGCCGCATGGAAGCAGGTCAGCTACAACTTCCTGTTCTTCCTGGCCGGGCTACAGAGCATTCCGAAATCGCTGATCGAGGCCGCTGCCATCGACGGCGCGGGCCCGTGGAAGCGCTTCTGGTCGATCGTGTTCCCGCTGCTGTCGCCCACCACCTTCTTCCTGCTCGTGATCAACATGGTCTACGCCTTCTTCGATACCTTTGCGATCATCGATGCGGTGACCCACGGCGGCCCGTTCAACTCGACGAACACGCTCGTCTACAAGGTGTTCCATGATGGCTTCCGTGGCATGGATATTGGTGGCTCGGCCGCACAGTCGGTGGTGCTGATGGTGATCGTGATCGCGCTGACAGTGGTGCAGTTCCGATTCGTGGAACGCAAGGTCCAGTATTGAGGAGCCAGCCATGGTAGAACGACGTCCCGTACTCGACTTCATTACTCACCTAGTGCTGATCGTCGGCATCGCGGTCGTGGCATTTCCGGTGTACCTGACCTTCGTCGCGTCGACGCTGACGGCCGAGCAGGTACTCGATGCACCGATGACGCTGATCCCGGGCAGCCATCTGATCGAAAACTATCGCACCGTGCTGTTTCAAGGCGTGGGCGAGGCCGCTTCGCCGGTCTCGACCATGATAAAGAACAGCCTGATCATGGCGTTGGGCATTGCGCTGGGGAAGATCGCGATTTCGATCATTTCCGCCTTTGCGATCGTCTATTTCCGTTTTCCGCTGCGCAAGACGTTCTTCTGGATGATCTTCATCACGCTGATGCTGCCGGTGGAAGTGCGTATCCTGCCGACCTACAAGGTGGTATCTGACCTCGGCATGCTGGATAGCTACTTCGGCTTGACGATTCCCATCATCGCGTCGGCCACCGCCACGTTCCTGTTTCGGCAATTCTTTCTGACGATCCCGGATGAACTGGCCGAAGCCGCCCGCATCGACGGGGCCGGACCGCTGCGATTCTTCTGGGATGTGGTGCTGCCGCTGTCGCGCACCAGCATCGCCGCGCTGTTCGTGATCCAGTTCATCTATGGCTGGAACCAGTACCTCTGGCCATTGCTGATCACCACGCAGAAGTCGATGACGCCCGTGGTGGTGGGCGTGACACAGATGATTTCCCGCTCGGGCGATGCCGCTACCGACTGGAACCTCGTGATGGCCACCGTGATGCTGGCGATGATCCCGCCGGCAGTGGTGGTGGTGCTGATGCAACGCTGGTTCGTCAAGGGCCTCGTGGAAACGGAAAAATAAGGTCATTCCATGGCAAAGCTGTCTCTTCGCAACGTTCAGAAAACCTACGCCGGGGGCACGCAGGTCGTGCACGGCATCGACATGGAAATCGCCGACGGCGAGTTCATCGTGATAGTCGGGCCGTCCGGCTGCGGCAAATCCACGCTGCTGCGCATGGTGGCCGGCCTCGAGACGATCACCGGTGGTGAGATCCATATTGGCGACAAGGTCGTCAACGATCTGGAGCCGGCCGCGCGTGATATCGCGATGGTGTTCCAGAACTACGCGCTCTATCCGCACATGAGCGTGTACGACAACATGGCGTACGGGCTGAAGATCCGCGGGATGTCGAAGGGCGAGATCGAGCAGCGCGTCAAGCATGCGGCCGGCATCCTGGAACTTGCGTCGCTGCTCGATCGCAAGCCGCGCGCATTGTCTGGCGGACAGCGGCAGCGTGTGGCGATGGGCCGTGCAATCGTGCGTGAGCCATCGGTGTTCCTGTTCGACGAGCCGCTGTCGAACCTCGATGCCAAGCTGCGCGTGCAGATGCGGCTGGAGCTCAAGGATCTGCACCGCCGGCTCAAGACGACCAGCCTCTATGTGACGCACGACCAGGTGGAGGCCATGACGCTGGCGGACCGCATGATGGTGCTCAATGGTGGCCGGGTGGAGCAGATCGGCACGCCGCTGGAAGTCTATGCGCGACCGGCCAGCACGTTCGTCGCCGGCTTCATTGGCTCGCCGCCGATGAATCTGGTGCCGGTGGCGCGGAACGGAAGCGGGCAGGGCGTCGCGCAAATGCGGGTCCAACCGAAGGACGGGCAGGCAGCGGCGACGCTGGGACATCTGCCGATGGGGCTGCATCTGCCCGAACAGGCGCTGATGGGATTGCGTCCCGAACACATCGAGCCTTGCGCCGTGCACGAGGCCATCGCCGAACTGGATGTGAGGGTGGTGGAGGCGCTCGGCGCGGATTCGTTCGCGTACGGATCGCTCGGCGGCCAGCCCATCGTGGTCAGGCTCGACAGCCAGACGCAGGTGCGTGCCGGTGACAAGCTGCCGATTACGGCGTCGGCCGAGCATCTGCATTTCTTCGACGTGCAGTCGGGCAAGCGTATCGAGGCTCAGGCATGACGAATTGGCCCTATCCCCGCTTTATTGCCCATCGCGGCGCGGGCAAGCTGGCTCCCGAAAACACGCTGGCCGCGTTTCGGCACGGTGCGTCGTTCGGCTACCGGATGTTCGAGTTCGACGTGAAGCTGTCTGCCGACGGCAAGCCGATCCTGATGCACGATGCGACGCTGGATCGCACAACGACCGGCAAAGGGCGTGTCGATGCGCTGACGCTGGGCGAACTGGCGGCGCTGGATGCTGGCGGCTGGCACAGTCCCGCGTACGCGGGCGAGCCGGTGCCGACGCTGGCGGCCATTGCTCACTATACGCAGGCCAATGGCTTCATGGTCAATATTGAGATCAAGCCGGTGCCAGGGGCCGAATATCGGACTGGTGCGGCCGTGGCGCTTGACGCACTTTCACTGTGGAGGGGCGCTGGCACGCCGCCGTTGCTGTCCTCGTTCTCGGAAGTGGCGTTGGAGGCCGCGCATCAGGTGGCGCCAGACCTCCCGCGTGCCTTGCTGCTGGATACACTGCCTGCCGATTGGCTCGAGCGGCTGCGCCGGCTGGAATGCGTGGCGCTCGACGCCAACCACCGTGAACTCGATGCTGCTGTCATCGGCGCCGCGCATTCGGCTGGGTTCAAGGTCCTCTGCTACACGGTCAACGACCGGGTGAGGGCAGCGAACCTGCTGTCATGGGGGCTGGACGGCTTGATCACCGATGCGGTCGATCAGATCGCGCCACAGTCCTGAACAGTCCGTCTTGTTTTGCATCACGAAAAGTCCCTACGAGTCCAGGGCAAACGTGCTATGCTTCGCGAGTGAAGACTTAGGTCCTTCCCCGCACAACTTGCCCTTTCGGGTCTAGCGGCGAGACCGAAAACTAGCGGCACCTGACACGGTGCCGTTCGTTCAAGGTGGTAACCGTTGGGCCCCCAAGAGTTGTTTGCAATCCGCTAACCGGTCGAGCCGTGTCGCGGAAGGTTGATGAACCCGCTTAACTCCGGCATTCCCGGAGAATAGTGAGCGCCCCATGATGCAGCAGTATCAAAGCAATTCGTACCTCTTCGGCGGCAACGCCCCCTATGTGGAAGAGCTGTACGAGGCCTACCTCCAGAATCCCAGTTCGGTTCCCGACAACTGGCGCGCGTATTTCGACGCGATGCAGAATGTCCCGGCTGCGGATGGTTCCAACGCCCGCGATATCCCCCACGCACCGATCGTCGCCTCGTTCGCCGAGCGCGCCAAGCAGGGCCCCATCAAGACCATTGTTGCCTCGGCCGATTCCGATATGGGCCGCAAGCGCGTCGCTGCCACGCAGCTGATCGCCGCTTACCGCAACATCGGCTCGCACTGGGCTGACCTCGATCCGCTCAAGCGCCAGGAGCGTCCGCCCCTGCCTGACCTGGATCCGGCGTTCTACGGCTTCTCCGAGGCTGACCTCGATATCGTCTTCAATGCCAGCAACACGTACTTCGGCAAGGAGTCGATGAGCCTGCGCGAGCTGCTCAACAACCTGCGAGAAACGTACTGCGGCACCATCGGCGCCGAGTTCATGTACGTGAGCGACCAGGCGCAGAAGCGCTGGTGGCAGGAGCGCCTGGAAACCACGCGTTCCAAGCCCGTGTTCACGCTGGAGAAGAAGAAGCACATCCTCGACCGCCTGACCGCGGCCGAAGGCCTGGAGCGATTCCTCCACACCAAGTACGTCGGCCAGAAGCGCTTCTCGCTCGAAGGTGGCGAGAGCTTCATCGCCGCGATGGACGAACTGATCCAGCACGCCGGGACCAAGGGCGTGCAGGAAATCGTGATCGGCATGGCTCACCGTGGCCGTCTGAACGTGCTGGTCAATACGCTGGGCAAGATGCCGGCCGACCTGTTCGCTGAATTCGAAGGCAAGCACGTCGACGACCTGCCGGCCGGTGACGTGAAGTACCACAAGGGCTTCTCGAGCGATGTCTCGACGGAAGGCGGCCCGGTTCACCTGTCGCTCGCGTTCAACCCGTCGCACCTGGAAATCGTCAACCCGGTGGTCGAAGGCTCGTCCAAGGCTCGCCAGGAACGCCGCGGCGACGTCGGCCACAAGGAAGTGCTGCCGGTGCAGGTGCACGGCGACGCGGCCTTTGCCGGCCAGGGCGTGGTGATGGAAACGCTGAACCTCGCGCAGACCCGCGGCTACGGCACGGGTGGCACGATGCATCTGGTTATCAACAACCAGATCGGTTTCACCACGTCGGACCCGCGCGACGCCCGTTCGACGCTGTATTGCACGGACGTGGTCAAGATGATCGAGGCGCCGGTGCTGCACGTGAACGGCGACGATCCCGAAGCCGTGGTGTACGCCATGCAGCTGGCCGTTGATTTCCGCATGGAATTCAACAAGGACGTCGTGGTCGACATCATCTGCTTCCGCAAGCTGGGCCACAACGAGCAAGACACGCCGGCTATGACGCAGCCGCTGATGTACAAGAAGATCGGCCAGCATCCGGGTACGCGCAAGCTGTACGCTGACAAGCTGGTGGCGCAGAGCCTGACCCCGGCCGAGTTCGGCGACGAGCTGGTCAAGGACTACCGTGCCGCCATGGACGCTGGCAAGCACACGGTGGATCCGGTCCTGTCGAACTTCAAGAACAAGTTCGCTGTGGACTGGATGCCGTTCCTGAACCGCAAGTGGACGGACGCTGCCGACACCGCCGTGCCGATGACGGAACTGAAGCGTCTGGCCGAGCGCATCACCACGATTCCTGAGCACTTCAAGCTGCATCCGCTGGTGGAGAAGGTCGTCAAGGACCGCTCCAACATGGGCCGCGGCGAGCAGATGCTGGACTGGGGCATGGGTGAACACCTGGCCTTCGCTTCGCTGGTTGCATCGGGCTACCCGGTGCGTATCACCGGCCAGGACGCCGGCCGCGGTACCTTCACGCACCGCCACGCCGTGCTGCATGACCAGGCTCGCGAGCGCTGGGATGCCGGCTCGTACGTGCCGCTGCAGAACGTGTCGGAAAACCAGGCACCGTTCACGGTGATCGACTCGGTGCTGTCTGAAGAGGCCGTGCTCGGCTTCGAATACGGCTACTCGACCGCCGAACCGAATGCGCTGGTGATCTGGGAAGCCCAGTTCGGCGACTTCGTCAACGGCGCTCAGGTTGTGATCGACCAGTTCATCTCGTCGGGTGAAGTGAAGTGGGGTCGCGCATCGGGCTTGACGATGATGCTGCCGCACGGCTACGAAGGCCAGGGTCCGGAACACAGCTCGGCCCGTATCGAGCGTTTCCTGCAGCTCTGCGCCGATCACAACATCCAGGTTGTCCAGCCGACCACGCCGGCCCAGATCTTCCACCTGCTGCGTCGCCAGATGATCCGTCTGTTCCGCAAGCCGTTGGTGATCATGACGCCGAAGTCGCTGCTGCGTAGCAAGGATGCCGTGTCGCCGCTGTCCGATCTGGCCAAGGGTCATTTCGAGACCGTGATCCCCGATCACGAGGAACTGAACGCCAGCAAGGTCAAGCGCGTGATCATGTGCTCGGGCAAGGTCTACTACGACCTGGTCAACACCCGCCGTGAGCGTGGTGCCACCGACACGGCGATCATCCGCATGGAACAGCTGTATCCGTTCCCGCACAAGGCCGTTGCCGCGGAACTCAAGAAGTATCCGGGCGCGACCGAAATCCTGTGGTGCCAGGACGAGCCGCAGAACCAGGGTGCCTGGTTCTTCGTGCAGCACTACATCATGGAAAACATGACGGAAGGCCAGAAGCTCGGTTATGCCGGTCGTCCCGCCTCGGCTTCGCCGGCGGTGGGCTACTACGCAAAGCACAACGAGCAACAGAAGGCGCTGCTGGACGCTGCGTTCTCCAAGCTCAAGGGCTTTGTTCTGACCAAGTAATTCGTCGGCACCCGCGGCCGCGCACCAGGATGCGCGCCGCGGGTCAGCCTACCCGCAACGAAACACACGCATACATCGAGGAATTTTCAAACCATGGCTATTGTTGACGTCAAGGTTCCCCAATTGTCGGAATCGGTCGCCGAAGCGACCATGCTGAACTGGAAGAAGAAGCCGGGCGAAGCTGTTGCTCAGGACGAGATCCTGATCGAAATCGAAACCGACAAGGTTGTGCTGGAAGTGCCGGCACCGTCGGCTGGCGTTCTGTCGCAGATCATCAAGAACGACGGCGATACCGTCGTGGCCGATGAAGTGATCGCCAAGATTGACACGGCAGCCACCGCAGGCGCTGTGGCACCGGCCGCCGCCGCTCC